>Ga0228656_1000271_pt1 | contig 14018 bp, 16 predicted proteins | sample 68DmetaG_FD_183045 | JGI IMG/M metagenome (GOLD analysis project Ga0228656, IMG submission 183045) | Seawater microbial communities from Monterey Bay, California, United States - 68D | ecosystem: Environmental > Aquatic > Marine > Coastal | place: USA: California | collected 2016-11-07 | reverse complement strand
AAAAGGAGTGTTATTGCGAATTTCATTGCGAACCCATTCACGATAACGAAATCCACTATTAATGTTAGTGTTATTAAGTTTATCTTGAATACGCAGAATATCAGCAAAGTAATTTAATTGATGACTTACGTAACCTTCTGTACCCAGCAACTTGTTGATCAATTTTAATTTATCACCACGCATTTCTGATTTGAATTCATCAATTTCTGCTTTGCCAGGAATACGACCAATGATTTTAAGATATGCTCTACGCATAAAAGTGTAATCATCTACATCACGGGTTGGTCTTTGCTTTTCACTACGAAGTTTTTCCAACACTAAATTATCTGCATATGTTGCCAACTTCTTGATTGTCTCTGGTTTAAGAGGTCTTTCCAACTTTGGTACATTATAGTTCGCAGTCATATAATTGTCTTTAATCATACGTTGTGATTGTTGTGCTAATCCCGTTAAATCAAATCTAAATAATTGTAAATCCGTTTGCCGTTGAAACAATACACTTTCTCCGTTATATTCAAGAACTTTTCCTTCAAGTTGTCTTCCATCTTTACTGATGATTTTAACAACTTTTCGTTGCATTGAGAGTTCTTTCAATTCAACTGCGTTAATTTTATCCTGTGCAGATAAACTGCAAGGTAAGCTCACAAGTAGCCCTAACAACACATAAACTATGGATTTCATGATATATCTAATACCTTAAATATATACAATTATGACTATTTTGCAAGTTTTTTATTGTCAACTTACGACAATATGGAACTACTTCACAAACTCTTTTTTGATTTTTGATTCAGAAGGATTTCTCAACTTATCACCATTTGGAAGTATCACATTGTGAAAAGTAGTAGGATAACGATAAAATGGTTTTCCATAAACACTATAACTAAGCACAATAGAATTTTGTACAGTGAATCTACTTTTATCTTCAAATTCAAACGAAATAGTGTTACGATTGCTATTTCCACTAACATCTACTCCGATGCCACGACTTCCCACAATCACACTTAATTTCATTTTCATTTTCAATACAAAACCTTCAACTGCTTCTTTTGCAGATTGCTTTGCCATTTTGTCAACAATGCTTTTGTAATCTTTTTTCACCGAGTAAACATAATGACCATTAGGACCATATTCACTATCAAGAAAGTTGCTGAGAATTTTATTCAAATGATAATTGTCGTTACTTTTATACAAATCGTAAGTGGAGGTTGAACCTTTCCGTTTTGCGTCTGCTTGATAATTCTTGATTAATCTGTTGTAATGATCTTCAAAGTTTTCTTCTAATTCTTTTGCAAATCCTTTACCGATTTTTTCAAGTTCTTCTTCAATTTCTTTGTTAAGAACTCCAGTAGGAACAGAATTCTTTTTAGTTCCAACGCCAACTTGACGTTTAACCACATCCCCTTTCATTGCTTTTAGTTTTTCCGCAATTTCTACCCAAGGTTCACACGCAGTCATTGCGGCCTTCACCAACTTGGTTGCGTTGGGACTTTTGATTGTTCTTTTAAGTTGCTTTGTGGTTCTTTTAATATAACCGACAACGTGCAAAACCGAATTTGGAAATGAGTATTTGTATTCTTCTGTTTCTCCGTCTTGTTTTTGTAGTCCCCAAACGGTGAACTCATTTGCACCTTTCAACTTGGTGCTATTTGTTGCAATATCAAATGCTCTTGATACATCAGTTTTAATTTTCTGAAATTGTGGATTAGGAATTTTTTCACCTTTTTTCCACTTCTGCACAAACTCAACTGAGTCTTTGTGTTTAGCATCCACTGTTTGAGATAATTTTATCTCGTTTACTATTCTCATGTATCTCATTCTTTATATAATCTACCAAAGTTATTATAAAAAGTCAAGACATTTATTTATTGAATATTTTATCAGACTTGAATATGTCCGCAGGATCCTGTGCTAAATCTAATACCTGAATTCTTACTTTTTTACATCCGTGTTTATCAGTAAGAACTTTTGCAATCTTTTTTGCTTGTGAATGAGAAGTTGCTTTTGTGTATAAAAGTTCTTCGGAGTTTTTTCCCGGTGGAATTCCCCAAATTGGAAATTCTTTTTCGGTGTCTTCGTGGATTGCATCAGTATGAGAATCAGTTGCAAGATAATCACGTGCAATATTAAGATAATCGGCTGCTTTGCTTACTTTGTCTTTCCACCAATTAGGAAGTTCATCATCTTCTGCTTTATCAGCAAGCAACTGGAGAATGCTTTCAGAATCTTCACACGCAAGTTTGAGTTTTCTACGAGAAAACGAAACATCTCCGTATTGATCTTCGTTTAATGTTTCAAGTTCTTCACGAACAATTTGCTTTAACTTGCTTTTAGTTATTTTCACTTTTTGGAAATCTTACTATTAATCTTTTTAAGTCCATTAAAAATTTCACCAACTGCAAGACGATCATCTTCAACTGCATAAAGTAAATCAACAAATGCGTGAGTAAGTTCTCCTGAATATCCTTTTACTTTATTGTTTTTGGATACTTTACTGATTAGTTTTTGTAATCCAAAATACAAATCTTGATATTGTTCAATTCCTTTACGATTTGCACGATTAGCATCACGATTAGCAATAGCATTATCCAATGCACGATTTTCACCTACTTCTTGTTCTGAGGTTTCTTTTAAATCTTGAAGTTCTTCACGAACTATTTGTTTGAGTTTTTCTTTTGAAATTTTCATTCGGTTGGTCCAATCGCAAGAGAGTTTCTGAAAATATCGTATACTTCATCGGCAGGAATATATCCAGGAAGCATTTGATCAAGTTGTTGAGGTTTTACTCGTTTCATTTTCTTTAATGACTTTTCAAGTTCCTTCATTCCACCTTTACCAAGATAATCTTCCCAATCATAATGATCTGAAATATGATCCCAAATTGTTTCACCTGGTAAATCTTTTGCTACATGAGGACGCATTTCATTTACTTCTGCTTCTGTGAACAATCCGTGTATTAAGTTACCAGGAATATAATCAGGCAACATATGATCAAGTTCTTTTGCAGTTAGTTTGCTTTTCTTTGCAATTGCAGATAATGCTTTTTTGCCGAAAAACATTTTATGATTTTTGTCTTTTGAGTTTTTAATTCTATTAGCAACTTCTTTTCCTGATAAAGAAATTTCTTTTTCTGACAAATTTTTAAGTTCTTCACGAACGATTTGTTTAAGATGTTCTTTTGATATTTTCATAATGATGTTCTTAATCCTGTGTTTTGTTCAAATGTATCACGAAGTGTATCCGCATAAACACCTTTTGCTTTGTATTTAACTTTTTCTTTGTAATTTCTGATGCTTAAAAATTCTACATCGTAAGTGTCCATGCTATTCAAATTGATGCGAACATAATTAACACTTTTTGAATTTCTTCCGATTTTAAATACCATTCCTTTTGGTCCAATGAAAAAGTCTTTTGCTCCTGTCATTGCAATGAAACGACCACCTCCGAGTTGAGCAATAATTTCTGCTCCTTCTCGTTTACTCATTCCCTCTCTGATTGATTCAAGTTCTTCTTGAATCATTTCTTTGAGTTTTGATTTGGTGATTTTCATTCACTTGATTCCAAACTTAGAAAGAAACTTTTTGGTTTTGTTGATGTCCATCCCCATTTGAAAACGATCCATTGCTTTTAACTTAAAGTAAGACTGATACAACTTTTTTAATGATTTTGCATCATACTTTGTTTCTTTGGAGATATGATCAACAAACTCTTTTTCATCATAATGATCCATTGAATTTGCAATTTGGTCTAATACAAAGTTCAAATCACTTGACTCATTCATAGAATCTTCTTTGATTGATTTTTGAAGTTTCTTTAAAAGTTTTGCGGAATACTTTTTTGCATCTGATGATAAATGCTTCATATTTTTTGAAATGATGTCCGCAAGATAATTGACTTTAAAATACTTCAAAGACTTCATATCTACTCTTGGTCCTTCTTTCTCACCAAACATTGCAATCAAACCAACTGCGAGTTGTTGTTCACCGGAACTCAAAACACCTACATTGATATTTGCTCCACCTTCTTGCTCTGAAATAGATTCTGCGAGACGAACTTCTTTTTTGTTGCTTCCTGTGAGTGTCACGGTTGAAGAACGACCTTTCTTTTGTACATCAATCATTCCTTTTAGTTTACCATCGGTATGTACTTTTACGACAACACCATCATGGTTTCCATTAAATTTTACTTCATCACCAACTTTGAATTTATGATTTTCATTAATAATTTCCGTGATAACTTCTTTTACGAGTTCTTTGAGTTCTACTTTTGCTTTCATTTTATTAAACATTGTTTCTTGTACGAATTCAGTTAATTCACCCATTGCGATGTTATCATTGCTGATGTATTCTGCATCACTGCCCACATTCTTTTTACTTGTGATGTAAATGCTATCACTTCCCCACTTACGATGGGTGATTTTATAATACGAAAATGGACTCGTTGCAAAGTCCACTTTCATACCAAGTTTTTCAAGGTCATCACGATAATTAAGAAACGATTTCTTTCGCATCACCTTGATGATTTTCATTTTTTCAGACTTATCAATTCTTTCAACAATAGATTTTGAATTTTCCATAACAATAAATATATATTTGTTTGGTTAATAATTCAAACAAATAATTGCTATAAAAACTCAATCTATTTGCTTTGGTATGTCTAAACGAAGTTTTGTAGTTGGATTTCCTTTGTCATCAGTATCCAAGACTTTGATCAACTTACATTTTTCAGGATAACCCACAAACTTCTTTGGATTGCCTTCTTCGTCAATTATTCTGTGTAATCCTGGTTTAGGATCAATCTGAACACATTCAAGTAAATCATGTCCGTTGTATTCACCTTTGTCATACGAATGTGGATATAATCCTTCTTCTTGATTAAGATATCCCATTATTCTTCCGTAACGAGTTCGTCCACCACTTTTACAAGCAACACATTTTCCGACTTCAAATGTTTCTTTGGTGAAAAGATTCTTACGTGGAATATAATGTTTAAGTTTGCTTCTTTTTGACTTGAATCTTTTTATTTCACCATTACCACCTTCAAGTGGAATAAGTTCTTTTGGACAGATTCGTATGCACTCAATTGTTGGATCACTTTTGCTATCTGATAAAATTGATATTATCTCACCGATTCGTCTTCGTCCGGTTCTTGCAAAAGATGTTTCTTTTACATGATCTCCAATTTCTAATTCTCTTTTTGTTTTTTTCATTGTTCTAAACTTATGTATGTTTGTTTATTAAAATCGTAGTAAAGTTCTTGGTCGAAGTTGAAGTAAACCCACCCACTATCTCGTATGAATACGAATGGAAAGAATTTATCAGTTGTCCACATCCATCCGAATTTTTCTGAATACATCCATACGGAGTCAAACGAGTCTCCCGGAATATACAACCACCCAAGGTTTACATGGTAAGTCCAATTGTGATTGATAGGTGATTGGTAAAAATATCCAAACCAATCTAGATGCTTCCAGTCACTTCCAACCAAGGTAGCACTATCCCAATCGGTAATAAAATAAACAGGAGGTTGCGTGTCGGTGTTATTACCATCATCGTTGTCAGTTGCATCATCGTTGTCAGTTGCATCATCGTTGTCAGTTGCATCATCGTTATCAGTTGCATCATCGTTATCAGTTGCATCATCGTTATCAGTTGCATCATCGTTGTCAGTTGCATCATCGTTGTCAGTTGCATCATCGTTGTCAGTTGCATCATCGTTGTCAGTATGTCTTTGTTTGTACGATGCGTATTTGGACTCAATGTAACTATCCAATACTTCACTATCGTATAAATCTTCTTGACCATCAAAGTCACGATCAATGATTAAAAATTGCTGACGATACGCACCACTTGAATCACCTGCGTGAACTAATGCACGTTTATATGTATGTGTTTCTTCATGTGAAGATACATTAATTGTAAGCATCATTTCTTTATTCAATGGAATTGAAGATGTTTTTAAAACTGCACAACCATTTACTACATCCAAGTCAAATGCAATTCCGTCTCCTGTGATATTAACACTTTCAGCAAACATAGAATCTACTCCAAACATCAATACAACTTCGTTACTATTCTGTGAAATATCTTTTTCTCCCATGAAGTAAAAACTTTCAGATCCTTCCTCAGTAAACTTAATTATATCTGTATAAGTTACATCGTATTTGTATAAACCTTGTGGATGGTAACCCGGTGAAACTTCGTAAAAATCACTAACACGTGTTTCCCCAAGGTGCATAGGTATAATTTTTTCAGAATCTTGATACTCGTTGCTTGAACGCAAATCTACTGAACTAAGAACTTCGTTGTTTATATTGCTGATACTCAAATTATATGGCATATCGTTCATGTCTAAATAGTAGTACCCATCCTCGGTATTGTAATTATATTTAACCCACTCAGGAAGATTCAAAGAAGATATTGGATTTCCCCATGTATCTTCGGGTAAACCATCAGCAATAACAGATGACCACCAAAATAATCCATCAACGGAATATGATGAAAATATATCAACTATGTAACTTCCTGATATATTGACTATTGGATAGAATCCTTGGTCAAGTTTTCTACCATTAAACAATGGCATTGCATTCAAGTAAGTTTTTGTATCAATTCCGTTTATCGTTTCAATGTTGTTTGCCCATAAATTTACAATTTCTTCTCGGGATAAAATATGATCATCTGCATTAACAATTTCAAATAATTCTGCTCTCATATTTTTTATAAAGTTAGGTTCTTGAACTAAAATAATTTGCATAAGCATTGCAGATAAACTATATCTATGATTAACTGATCTTAAATCACCGGTCCAATATGTTCCACCACCCGTGAACCTGTGGTGTTTATACAAATCATAAGACCAAGCATCAGATGACCAATTATTCCAGGAACCTCCGTTTGCGATATTACTAGAAACATAGTGGGTAGGATATGCCATAACATACTCATGCAATATTTTGTATGCAATTCCTTCGGCAACTTCGGCAAACCCACTTAAATCATCTGAATATTCTCGGTTTTCACCAGACCAACAAAAAGCAAGTTTACCTTCCCACATATGAATCATTTCATGTACCAACAAACGTGGATTCCAATTTGCATCTAAGTAAATTGTACGACCTTGATCCATTGTCACCCATGAATTATGATCTCCGTCTTGCATAATAAACTCACAAGTAAAATTTTCGGAAGGTGCTCCTAATGTATCACGCATAATAGGAAGAATTCTTCGGATGAAATCTACATACTTTTCAGTTTGTTCATCTGAAAAGTTGGTGAGTTTAAACTTGATTTCATTAGACGAGTCACCATATAAAGTTTGCTCTAACGGGTACTCACTCAAATCAATTTGAAACTCAGGATGATTTCGCAACCAGTTACCATTTGTAACATCTGTTTCGGAAAATGAACCCACTAATATTTCGTTTCCTTCCAACGAAAAATTCTCGTAGTTAATGTCAGCATCATTCCAACCATGACCGCCAAAATAAAGTTGTTTGTCACCTGCGTGAAGTGTGAGTACATAAGGTGACCAACTATATTCTCCAGGTGGTTCATTCCATACTAAAGAAATTCCACCCTCAGTTTTAACAACGGTAAGACCAGCAAATTCATAAGAACTTACGGGATACGATTCAACTTGCTCAAACTCAGTCACAACAAAATCAGACTCTGGAAAACTTTGTTCAGAATTTGGATTGTATCCATATTTAATTTCTGCAACATCAGTCATTCCGTCATTATCAGTATCAGTTAAATCTCCTGAATAATAATCCATATAATTCGTATCCGGACCATGGTGATGATCACTTGTTTCATGCAAACCATGTGCACCATGACCAAACAACATTTGGTTAAATGGAATTAATAATAATAATAATTTTTTCATCTCGTTTTTTAGTTGATTTTTTCTCATTCTCAATACAAGTATACTACCAAACTTATTATAAAAAGTCAAGTTATATTTTCAAGTATTTCTTCAACATCGTGAATGGCACTTATGGTTTTTCCACCGATGTGCCAAGTTTCAATATCAACTGGATTTGTGCCTTTTTCTCCCATGCTTGCAGGACCATTTTTCCAATTGTAAATGGTTGCAACGACTCCGTCATTAAACATTATGTTCCACTCAACATCAACTTTATTATCATCTGAAGCACCCATAGGAGTTCCGAAAACCTTTAATAGATTTTCAAAGGTTTCAGAAATTTCTCCTTGATACGATGTTCCATTGACATCAATTTCAGAATCGTTGTGTGTTTCGTAACGTAGAGTGAAAGAACTCATGCACCACCCTTTGCTAATGCTACCATCAAAGCAAGCATACGTTCTTCAGGACTAAGTCCCTTGAGTTCCTTCTTCAGTTTTTTAATTGTTTCCTTGTTCATATCTATATCTCTCTATTTTGTATTGTTTATGTTTAGTTAAAATTATCCGTTGACAACAAGTTCCTGATAATGCTTGCTGTAATCAATCCAATATGCAGTAAAATCTTCCGCAACAAATTCCTTTGCCCAACTTGGACTTTGATTTGCATTGGTAGGAAACCATCCTGCATCTGATTGATTTTGATGGTTGATCATCCATACCTTTACGGTTGTTGGAACATTTGCACTCATCAAACGATAACCACGACTTAAAGCAAATGCTTTGCCGGATTCGTTGTGTTGAACAAGTACATAAGGAATATCTTTTGGATTCTTTTTTAGATTCTTTTTCATAGTAGTAATTTTGTTTTAGGAAACAGGATAAGAATACGAATACGAGTTTGCTTTATTCGTTGCAGTTTCTTCAAGTTCCTTTGTATTGGTTAAATGTGATTCAAAGTTGATAACATCGCAGTTATAGTCGTAAGCAAAAACAATGTTCTTAAACTTTCCGTTGTCATCACGTTCATCATCCAACTTGATTCCAATTGAACGATGTTCTTTTGCATAATAAGAAAACTTATCAGGATTTCCAACCCAAAATACTTCACCGATAATTCCACGATTCTTGCGACCACGATTAATTTCAACCATCTTGCCCTTTGCAACCGTTTTTGCAGTTTCTTCGTCCTTCTCAATCGCAGACTTTAAAAACCTTGCTTTACGTTCAGCAGTTGCCTTGGTGATGACCTCAGGAGTTGCATCAATTTTTGCTCCGTAACCATTTGAGTAAAAACGAGTGGTAGCAAACTGCTTGTGAATAAGAGAATTCGTTTCGTCATCCCAAACAATCGCATAAAAATCAGAATCGTGATATCCGTTTTCTTCGTAGGTTTCTAAAACTCGGCCTACATAAGTTTCTTTGGTTTCAATAATTTCAGCATGACCTCCGTCACGTTCTTTTGAATAAACTGGTGTAAATATTGGCATAATTTTCTCTCTCTATTTTAGTTTTTTTTAACTCTCTCTAATCTCACTCTCAATACAAGTATACTACCAAAATTATTATAAAAAGTCAAGCATTATTTTCACATAGACGCAAAAAAGTGTGATTTCTTGCGAAATCACACTTAAGTATACTGATAATAAAATTACTTCCACTCTTCCCATTCATTAGTTTTGTAAGAGAAAAAGTAACGAGAATCGTGTGAACCGAGTTCATAGAAATACCAACTCTCGGTAGAATGTTTGTAAATCAAAGGAAATGTATTTGCATCGGTGTATAACCATCCGTCTTCTGGATCATAAAACCAACCACTTGTAAAAGGTACTTGTGCAACACGGATTGCTTCTTCAAGTTCTTTGGTTAATCTAGTGTTAACATCAGTCAGAGAATCAACCGAGTCATTCAAACTCTCGTTAGCAGAAGCAAACGCATTGATTCTATCAGTATAATCTACAACCTTGTCAGCAAGATTTGTATTTTGTTGAACCAACACCGAACTTGCACTATTAGATTCTTTGAGTTCAGATTCCAAATCTGCAATCTTTTTAAGCAATTCTTCATTTTTCAATTGCAATTCTTTATTTTGTGACTCCACTTTTAAAACAACTGAACCATAATTCGTTGCGTTTGATTCATACTCAACGAGTGTTTTGTTCAGGTCTGCTATCGTGGTATTTAAATCAACAATCTGTTGTTGTAGGAACTTAACTTTGTTTTCTGTTTTCACAGAGGTATCTGAAATTTCTGATTCAAGGTTGTTGACTTTTATGGTCAATGTTTGATTTTGACTTGTAGATGTAGCCAAACTTTTAGTCAATGAAGCAGATTTTGCCGACTCAGTTGCGAGTAATAGTTTTAAAGTTTGAATCTCATTCTTTAAATCATTAACTTCATTTAAAGTAATATCATGTGCAGTTTTCAAATTCGCATTTTTAGCAATAAGTTCACCGAGTTCCAATTCAAGTTTCTTTATTTTAGTTTCCAACTCAACAATCGGATTCGTTGCAGATGGTGGTGTAGTAGGAACACTTGGTAACTTTGGTTTTGGTTTTGAAGAAAGATCATCGTTACTTTGTGTAACTACACTTGTAGTTGGATTTGCAATTTGCTCTGCGTTGCTTTGTATTTCGGAAAACTTAACAAAGGTTTTGCTTTGTAGACCAACCACATCAGAATCATACGCATCTTCAATGTTGTCCAAATCTGTATCAACAATTAGGAATTGATTGAGTCGTTGCCCGGAACCTAATCCGAAATGAGATATTGCACGTTTGTATTCAAGAGTTTTTCCACTCGCAGTAACTGAAATTAAAACTGAACCGGTGAAGTCAATTCCTACATCGTTGAATCGGAAAATCGCAAGACCATTAACAATAGGAGTTGTGTAAGTTTGTTCTTTTAAAGTTACTTGAATCTTTTCAGCATTTGGTATATCAAGTCCGACATGAACTGACAACTTGTCGTGTGGATGATTTGTGTGCTTACCACCTATAATATATGACATGGTTTTGTTGTTGGGTGACTGACTTGCAAAGAAAGGAACTTCAACACTTGCACGATACAAACCCACAGGTAAATTATGTGGAGCAATTTCATCAATTCTAGTTTCTCCAAGTGTTCCGGAATTTGTTTTACGACTCAGTGAAACTACATCTTCACCATTGAGTGTCTTTACATTTAAATTGAACGCAATCCCACCTACATTTGGTGTGTACTTTCCACCATCATTCTTTATCGGAAACCAAGATGGAATATTTTGAGATGACGGTGTTCCGTGCTTCCATGAAAAGTTTCCACCACTATCAGGATACAATATAAATACCTTTTCATCAATCAACGATACATACAACTCTTGGGGTGCAGGTTTGCCATTAAACAATCCAACACGATTCAACCATGACTTTGTATCAATTCCATTAACGGTCGGAAGAACATTTGCCCATAGATCAAATGTTTCTTGAACATCAAGAGTTCTATCCCACGAACCTTCTGAAATTTTTGTGTAATATGCTTGAAGTAAATCTTTTAAAACTCCGTCACGTTGATTTGCCATTACTGAAAATGCACCACTTGAATTTTCATAACGATATTGAGTAAATCTGTCTCCAAAGAATGTTCCACCACGAAGTGCTTTTTCTCCAAGAGTAACATCAAAGTTGTAAACATCACCTCTCCAAGTTTGAGCATTTCGTCCGGTGATCATTTTACTTTTAACCAACGGATGATTAGGATATGCTTCTACAAAACGATTTTGAATGTGATAAACAAGTGCTTCTGCAAATCCTTCTTCAAATCCACGCATATATCTGCGATTTTTTCCGTTCATAAAACTATAATCCCATCCACGTTTCCATGCGTGACCAATTTCGTGCAGAAAACTTGTAGGACCACTATCGTCATTAACAGAAATCTTGTATCCATTCGCATACACTCCACGATTCTGACATCTAATCTCAATGAAAAATGACTCTGGTGGAGCACCGAGTTCGTGTAACAAAATTGGCATAGCAAGATTCAAAAATTCACGATCAGACGTTAATTTGTCATAATTACTTAGACCTTTTCTGTTCAACGCATAATCAGCACTCGTAAACACAAACCTTAGTTCATTTTTAGGATCATCAACACCAGTTGATTCGTGTAACTGAGGTCTGCTGAACTCTGACAGTACGGTGTAATCCGTTGAAGGATAACTATTCTTATCGTTTGGATTGAATCCATACCTAAGTTCTGCTACATCTGTCATACCATCACCATCGGTATCAGTGAAGTCTGCTCCGTAATTTGTAAGTTCTGCTACCGGAGCAGTTGAATTAATATTGCTTGCCAACAACGGAATTGCAGACAAAAGAAACATTATTATATTTTTCATTTTTTAGTGGGTTTTATTATTATCAGTATTCTTGTATATTACTAAAATTATTATAAAAAGTCAAGCATTAAATTATAAAAACTCAACATTCTTGATCTTATTTTGAAGAACGGTTTGCTTTTGGTCATTACGTTCATTATGACCTTTGACTTTGAAAGTTCCTTTTATCTTAGTTCCCTTGATCATAGGTTCATCAGTTTCGTTGTCCCAAAATTCTCTCCAAATGACATAAACATTTGCGTTCTCATCTTTAAGAGTGGTGATGTGACCCGTTCCCCAATTGGTGGGAAAACTGCTCTGAAACATAATACTAAGTTCCAATTCAAGGAAATCACCCTCTTCACCTTGGAAAGTGCTTTTTGCTTTCCACTTGGAAATGTTGTCTGCTTTGCGTTTATCTGCTTCAGCAATTAATCTTTGATTGTTTTCAAACCAATCAATCTTGTTTTGAATTTCTTCATCAGTTACATCAGTATCAATGAAGTACCAGCGACCGGTGAAATTCTTGGTCTTGAATAATCCAGCAGGTTCAATAGCAACGGGATGAGTAGTAACTTCGGACGAAGGATGAAATGCTTTTAATCGTCCATGTTCTTTAACAATGTTATATTCACTGCAAATGTCATCATCAGGAACGTGAATGAAATATCCATCTTTGGTCATTCCTTTGGGATTAAACCAATTTTCTTTGTAATATTTGAAGAACTTTCCGTCTTTGTATATCTTTGCCATAATCTCTCTTTTTTAAAGGGATTCTTCCCTCACTCTCAATACAAGAATACTACCAAAATTCTTATAAAAAGTCAAGAAAAAAGATTGCTATGTCCAAAGATATTCTCTGATTTTTACAATTTCAAGAAGATTTTGTTGAATCTCTGTTTCAGTTTGTTTTTCAAGAGCAGACATTTCTTCATATCCCGGATCATTAGATTTATCAACAAACTCCATTAAACTTTTTTCATCATACAATTCTGACATCATTTCGTCTAATCTCTTTCGTCTTGCAGGTAAAGTGTACTTGGCAAACTTGTATAAATTTTCTATATTTCTATAAATCTCTGCACGTTTTTTATCAGATTGCCAGTCGGTCATATCTATCGGTTCGTTTTCAACGAAATCAATTATACACGCAAACAGAAAATCTTGAATGAGTTCCGGTTTATCTGAATAAGTATGTGGAACAACTTTTCTTGCCCATGCATTTTTTGGGAAGGTGCGTGTCCAAGTATTTTCTATTAGTTTGTCTTTCCAAACTGACAATGTAATAAAAATATTTTCAACACCCTCACGAATTCTAAATTGAATTGGATAGTTTTGTTTCCAGTAATCTTCAAATCTTTCTCCACCCCACTCATACAATTTTGGCAAACGATACCAAAATCCAAAAACTTCTCGTTCTGATTTCGGAAGTTCTTTGTATTGTTTTACATTTACTGCATTTGCGTATTTCATTTACTTTAATGTTTCAATGTTGATATTGGTTTCGTTGTCGTGTTTATCGTATTCATCGTCAAGTTCATCTGCATACAAATTTTTATCACTTGGCAATTGCCAACTACCAATAACGCATTCATCAAAAAGATCATCTACATTGTCGGGATGAAAACCTGCACTTACAAGCAATCCCTTGAACTTTTCTGCAATATCATAAATGGTATGATCTTCGTAGTCGGATTTCCAACAATATGTTTCTCTGTTTATTTCAATCTCTATTTTCATTGTTATATAATATAAAGTAATTTGAATTGAAAATCAAGTCCAAAAAAAGGTGGGAC
>Ga0228656_1000244_pt1 | contig 14624 bp, 13 predicted proteins | sample 68DmetaG_FD_183045 | JGI IMG/M metagenome (GOLD analysis project Ga0228656, IMG submission 183045) | Seawater microbial communities from Monterey Bay, California, United States - 68D | ecosystem: Environmental > Aquatic > Marine > Coastal | place: USA: California | collected 2016-11-07 | reverse complement strand
GTCCCGTTCGGCGGTAGAAAAAATTCAAGTTTTGGTCCCAGAGAGCAAGGTTCATATGCTAAAGAGCTTTATACACAGGTCAAAACCTCTTATATTTTTAGCGGTAATCCATAATGTCTCATCCTTCATTATTTATTGATGCGCTTCAATACAATAATTGGAGTGAGGAAATATTTAAGCAAATTAACCAAGGCGGTCTAAGCGCTGTTCACGTTACAATTTGTTACCACGAAGACTTTCAAGAGATGGTGCAAAATGTGATTGATTGGAATCGTCGTTTTGAAGACTTCTCGAATTTGATTTTCCTGGGTCGAACAGCGGCCGATGTAGTCAAGGCCCAGAAAGAAGGAAGAACAGCTATATTTTTTGGTTTTCAGAACTGCTCACCGATTGAGGACGATATTGGTCTTGTCGAAGTGTGCCACCAGCTTGGTGCAAGATTCATGCAGCTAACCTATAACAATCAAAGCCTTCTGGGAACTGGCTGCTACGAAGAAAATGATCCTGGAATTACTAGAATGGGGAAACAGGTCATCAAAGAAATGAATCGAGTTGGTTTGGTGGTTGATATGAGTCACTCTGCCGAAAGGTCAACTCTCGAGGCAATAGACATCTCAGAACGCCCGATTGCAATCACTCACGCCAACCCAACTTTTTGGCACCCTGCGTTAAGAAATAAGTCAAATGAAGTTCTTAAAGCGCTTGGAGAGAGTGGAAGTATGCTTGGATTTTCTGTCTATCCACATCATCTCAAGGATGGATCTGATTGCACATTAGAAAGCTTTTGTAATATGATTGCTGATACAGCTGATATTATGGGCATTAAAAATATTGGAATTGGTACCGACCTTTGTCAAAATCAGCCTGACAGCGTAGTTGAGTGGATGAGAAATGGCACGTGGACCAATGATCGTGATTACGGTGAAGGGTCAGCAAGTTTTGCAGGCTTTCCAGACCAGCCTGAGTGGTTCAGAGACAATCGTGATTTTGTAAATATTGCAACAGGACTCCGTTCTGTTGGTTTTTCAAATGATGATGTTGATTTAGTGATGGGCAAAAACTGGTTAAATTTTTTCGAATCTTCTTTTGAACCTTTATAATAAATTTATGTCTAGTGAATCTGTATTAATTGATATCGAATCTGATTTTATGAGATCACCCGAAAAGGTTATGCGCCTTGATAGAATGGGTTCTTCATTTCCTACTCGGCTGAGCTTCATGAGAACTCTCATTAGGCGGATGTCGAAGGAGAATTGGCAGTTTAAGAGGACGCTTCGAAAGGTTGATAAAGATGGATATGGCGTCAGTGTTTATTCTGCCATTACGCCAAAAAGAACTTATTCATTAATCGCATTCACTCAAGAGATACCTGCTGACATGAGAACAGACAGGGTTATTGCTGAGGTATGGGATGCGACATTCAGTCTCTTTGACGGTGTGCCGACGCAAGAGGATATTGATTATTTAGCTGAAAATACCCCCCTTCAAGAAGGTGGAAGATACAGGCCGAGTGAGCTTGTTTTGGCAAGAGCAAATAAAAGTCTAAGAGTCTTTGAAAATATAATCAGTGCTCTGGCTTCAGGTAATCAACCTGATATTGAGTTGATATCTTCGGTTGGCTACCTAATGAGAACAACTGCGGTCTATGGCAGCGGCAAATTTGGTTGTGCCGATAGAGCAAAGATTGCGGATCGACCTGAGTGCAGAGCACCATTTCAAATTGAATTATTGGCAGTCTATTTGATTCGATGGTTTACTATTGATTTGGTTGAAGAGCTTGCTAAGGAAAGAGGCGGAAAGCAGGCAGTTCGTTTGGATCAAAACATTAGTAGGTTCATTGGTGTTGGAAACTCAACTGGACTCGGTATGGCACCTTTTTTACTGAAGCATCCAACCCTCATTCACAACTGGGTTGTTGCGAAAGAAACAGCATTAGCAAGAGTCAGGTCTATTGAAACTGCATTACCAGGAACCCTCGAGGTTTTCCTAAAGTCTCTGCTTCAGGCGAGTCAACATATTGATGAATGGAATGTTGCCGACGAAGTTCAAACAGCAAGAATTACTTGCCTGACTGATGAAATACAATCGCTCAGAATGTGGTGTGAAGATGAGTCAAATATTTTTAGACCTTACCCATGGAATGGAATTTATCAGTTCGTTGAGGACAACTTTTCTCTGGAGTGCCAAGAGATGATTGTTTCATTAATAATTGAGCCTCATGGCTCAATTGTGGATGACCTTGCAGACACAATGTCGACAACTACAATACCCAAATTTAAGGCAGCTATGAGCTTGGCTCAACTTAAGGAAGTTGTTGCTGATGCATACAAATGGGCAACAACTATTGATTTTAGTTTAGAAGAATCCCAGCACCACTTTTGGTATTACTCAGAGGATAAATTAGAGCCAAGATTTGGATCGAAGGGTGTTGATGATGGCGTTGATCAAGAAATGCCGCTTGCAATTGGTCGAGATGTTCATGACTTAAATGAGGTATTAGCAACCACTGATGAAGATATGCCGATAGGTGAATTTGCAATGAATTATCCTCAGTTCAGACATATTATTCGCCGAATTCAGAATACTTTTGAAAGACCTTATTCTGAAGTTCAAGATAATTTACTCAGTGAGTCTATGAGGCCGTTAGACTTATTGCGATTCAAATTGGCATTCTTTGGTGCCTCAAAGTTTGATCCAAAGTCTGATCTCTGGACTCGCATTTCGATGTATCAGGGCGCTCCACTACCAGAGCAAATTCAAGATCCAAACCATGACTGCTGGTCTTTTCCAATTGCTGGGCGTTCTCAGTCTTACCCATGCATTAGTTGTTCATGCCAAAAAGCGATTTAACGATTTCGTTAAACGAAGTTCTGTTTTATTTCACTCGTGCCGGGTTTGGTGTTAAAGCACCTATTGGTGTTTCAGAAGATTTTGCAAGAAGTAATATTTGGGCTGCACAAAATGGCTTTGATCCATCCGAGTGCAGTATTCTAGCGCTGGATAATCTTGATCTAAAAAAAAGTAGCCTTTCAATCAAATTTGAAAAAAATAGTAAGAGTAGTCATCTTTTTTGCACAGAAGAAAAGGTATTGTCATCTTTAGAGGCTTCAGTAAGCTGTGTTGACTGGATTGAATTCAATGGCCTTGATGGTGAGTTAAAAATTTCCAATGTCGACTGCCCTTTTCTCATTATTGCCTCTCTTGGAGCGAGTCAGTGTTCAGGGGTCAAGGCGTCTTGGACAGATCAAGATAACAACAGTTTTGAAGTAAATTTCATTGATGATGTTAAATGGGAAATGATCTCTTCATCAGAGACTTCAATAGAGTTGAGCCATTATGCTGATGTTTATATTTCCTCTTTGGATGCTGTCAAATCTAAGATTCAAAATGGAAAAAACAAAACATTTAATCTTGAAAATGAAAAGCTAAAAGTTCTGAACAATGGAGTCAAAGTTGGAGAAAAATGGCCAGAAATCTATGAGTATTTTTCTCGATGTCTCGTTAAATCAAGCGCTGAATCAAGAGCTTCTGGCGCAGGCGCAGGTCTAGTCGATACTGACTAAATTAGCACTCAATAAAGCTTACTGCTAAACCGCCGAGAGAGGTCTCTTTGTATTTATTAGACATATCAAGGCCTGTCCTCTTCATGGCTGCAATGCATTGATCCAGGGATATTAAGTGCTCACCGCTCTCTCTTAAGGAGAGTGAGCTTGCTGTATAGGCTTTAACCGCTCCAAAGCCATTTCTTTCAATACATGGAACCTGAACAAGTCCCTTTACTGGATCACAAGTCATACCGATATGATGTTCAAGAGCCATCTCAGCAGCATTTTCAATTTGTTCACTTGTGCCACCTCTTGCAGCGCACAACCCTGCGGCTGCCATAGATGATGCAGAGCCAACCTCACCCTGACATCCAACTTCCGCTCCAGAAATTGAACTATTATGTTTGATTAGGCCACCAATAGCAGAGGCTGATAAAAGGAATTGCCTGATTTGCTCTGGCGTAGCTGCCTTGTGCTTGTAGTAATAGTATAAAGTCGCCGGTACAACCCCTGCAGCACCATTAGTAGGAGCTGTAACAACCATATGTCCAGCAGCATTTTCTTCATTAACAGCCATGGCATATGCGCACAGCCAATCGCTAGAGCCAGCATTTTCTTTATCATTTTGAAGGCTCTCATGTAATTGCTTTGCTCGCCTTTTGGTATTCAGTCCTCCAGGCAAAATCCCCTCAGTTGTTAGGCCTCTCTCAACACAGGTTTTCATTGCATTCCAAATTTTGTCTAGCTCTTGATTTAGTATCTTTTCCGGAATATTTTCTAGCTCATTGGCTTGCTTCATTTCCCAAATCGTTTTGTTATGTTCTTTTGACATTTCAAGCATTTGATCTGAATTGTCAAATGGGAATGGATAAGCTGAACTTGGCTCTGCAGCAATTGGTGCTTCAACATTATCAATTTCTTCTAACGTAGATATAAAGCCACCTCCTATTGAAAAATAGGTATTTGAAATTAGCAAGTTATCAGATTTATCGAGTAGTTCAAAAACAATGCCATTTGGGTGTTGCTTTAATGAGTTGCGAGTATCGAAAATAATATCTTCTTCAGCAAAGAAGTTTGCTTGCATATCATCATTAATTTCTATAGTCTTTGAATTCCATGTTCGGTCAATGACCTCATCCATATTCTCATCAATTATGGTATTTGGGAGGTAGCCATGAAGGCCTAATACGACTGCCCTATCGGTAGCATGACCGACACCAGTATAGGCTAATGAATCTTTTAAAGTGCATCTAACATGATAGCCATTGTTGCTAGGATTTGTATCACTAAAATGACGCACATCACTTAGAAATGCATTAGCCGCAACCATAGGGCCCATAGTATGTGAACTAGAGGGGCCAATACCAACTTTAAATAGGTCTAAAACACTGATAAACATGGTAAATTTAAGGATACAAAAAACGCCATTCTACATTATGAAACAAATTTTAACTCTTAAAAAATTCACTAAATGTTGAATTGTTTTATGGCATTTTGATTAAAAGTAAAACCCGTCCCAGGCCTCTCTGGAATAACAATATGTCCATCTATGATATCCATTGGTTCATTAAAAAGCCTCTCAAACCATGGCATATGTTCAACTGATATACAGTTTTCTTCAGATCCAGCAACGCAAAGACTTTGCTCTGTAAAAATATGTGTCGATATTGGAACTTTGAAAGTAGAAGCCAGTTGGGCTGTTGCTTTCATTTCAGAGATTCCTCCAATTCTTTGAAGATCCGGCATCACAATATCACATCCTCTTGCATCTAACATTTTATAAATACCCTCAATAGAATATTCGTTTTCACACGAAGCGATAGGTATTGCTACTTGCTTTTTAACCTTTGCATGTCCTTTGTAATCATAAGCATTAACTGGCTCTTCCAGCCAGATTAAATCATATTCTTCCAGAGCTTTTCCTAGTGTAATAGCATCATCAATGCTGAGACCTTGATTAGCATCAGCCATCAGTTCAACTTCTTGACCAATTGCTTTTCTTAACTCTCTAACACGCTCTATATCGACAGAATTGTTACCGCTACCAACCCTAATCTTCATAGCTAAAAATCCTTGACGTAAAAATTCATGAGCTTCATTAACTATTGAGTCAATAGATTGAGACAACCATAACCCTCCACTGGCATAGGCTTTAACCTTTGTACGATGAATTCCAAATAGTCTATGTAACGGCAAATTGCTTGCCTTTCCATTGATATCCCACAGAGCTGTATCAAGCGTTGAAAGAGCTGCAATGCTAATACTATCTCTCCCTAGGGAGTCTATTAAATGATTTATCTTTTTCAAGATAGATGGCAATAATAAAGGATCCTGACCAATTAGTAAAGAAGCAACTTTAGAAAGTCTCTCATGATAAATTTTGATGTTTTTAGCATTCAAACTAAATAAATATCCCTCACCTGAAATCCCCCTGTCTGTCTTGATAGTTAGAAGAACACATCCAACTGATCTCATAGTATGAATGGCAGTTGTTATAGTATTCTCAAATGGTATTTCGATAATTTGCGTCTTTATTGCATCAATTTTCATAGTATTGCCATTTATTTTTTTGACCTAGATGATATTGTTTGATTAAGTGCTTTTATAGAGTCATTAAATAATTTTGAATTCATGCCATTTTTTGAATAACCGAGATAAAGAGGTCGATTAAATATTGGAGCACCCTCAACAAGGAAGCACTGTTTAGTTTTTAGTAGAGGTTGAATCGAGGCTTCAGAAAAATAACCCGAACCTCCATTTTTTAGAACATGATTCAGGGCAGTATCTGCAATTGCAAATGAAATTTTCGGATTATGTGCATCTGGGAAGGCTAAGTTATGTTGTGTTGTGAAACCATAACCCCAGTCAACAAAAACATAACCTTCAACTTGGCCTGACTCTATTGAGCGTGGCTCTGTTGAGACTAGAACTAACTTTTCATCCATTAGCTTATCTATCTTTATGCTAGGATGATGGATTGGCTCATAAAGTATTGCCATATCAATGAGTCCATCTTTGAGAAGGTTCATGAGGCTAATTGAATATTCACTAATGACCCTTGTTACTATATTAGGAGCCATAGTCTGCATATAGTTCAGCCAACTTGGAGCAAAATAATCCCAATGATTGAGCTGGACCCCTAGAATAAATGTACCAATCATATCATCAGGAAGGGCAATCTCTTGACGAGCTTTATCCCAAGAGGTGACAGCAGTATAAGCATGGCGTTGAAAAATTCTACCTGCGGTCGTTAGGCTGCATCCATTTCTATTTCTGACAATAAGTTTTTGGTTGAGTTGATTTTCAAGTGACTTGATTCTTGCACTTATAGTGGATTGAGTAACATGTAATTTTTCTGCCGATAGTAAAAAACTCCCAGTCGTAGTCACCTCTAAAAAAGTTCTCATGTGTTCAATATTCAAAATTTATTCCTTAATTTGATTAGTATTTAAATATTAATATTTTGATATTATATTAGTGATTTAACCTATTTATATCGAATTAGTTAATTTATAAATCATATTTTTATCAAGTCAAATATTTATTTAAAAGGTATATTAGAAATTTTTTATGAATAAATTCATGATATGAATAAAGAGACAAATAATCTTAAGTTGCGACAAGAGCAAATAAGAATAGATTTAGCTGCCATGTTTAGATTAACCGCAATGCATGGGTGGGACGATACAATTTGGAATCATATTACTGCAAGAGTCCCAGGATCTGACCACCATTTTTATATGCATCGTTTTGGACTATCTTATGAGGAGGTTTGTGCATCTAACTTAATCAAGGTTGATGAAGAGGGAAATGTTCTTGAGGGGCCAAAGGATGTTAATACCGCAGGATTTATAATCCATAGTGCAATTCACTTAAATCATCCTAACAATAAATTTGTCTTTCATGCGCATCCGCCCAGTGCTATTGCAGCAACTGCTTTTAAGGAGATCCCTTTTCTTGTTCAAGACTCTTCAATGTTATTTGGCAAAATTGGTTATCACGAATGGGAAGGATTATCTGTTGATCCAGATGAAAGACTAAGGATTGCAAAAAATTTAGGCAATAACTCTTGCCTTGTAATGAGAAACCATGGTTTTTTAACTGTAGGAGAGACGGCTGGCCAATGCTTTATGAATATGTATTATTTGATTCGGATGTGTGAAGTTGCACTCTCAGCAACTGCGTCAAAGATAGAGATAGACTCTGGTTTAGAGCAGCTATGGCCAATTGCTTCTAAACAATACGAGGCATTTAAGCCTGGTTTATATGAATGGCCCGCATTATTGCGCAGATGTGATCGACTTGACCCGTCCTATAAAGAGTAAAAAGATAATGAAAAATAATTCGGCACCATCGGCTTTTAGTTCTTTTGAAATTCGATTAGAAGAGTTTGTAGATTTAGAAGAATTCCCTATTCACGATTTGACGAGTCCAATAAGGGAGATGCTCGTTAATGATTGTCGTAAAGATCTAGAGAAATGGGGGTGTGCACATATCCCTAATTTTATTACTAGTTCAGCAGTACAAAAAATGAGGGATGAAGCCTTTAGGCTTATTAATGATTCTCGAAGAGCTCACAAATTTGTAAACCCTTATCTAACCGAAGATGATACGACATTGCCTAAAGACCATCCGAAGCGATTTTTTGAAGAACGAACATCCTCTTTTATAAATTCCGATTTGCTAGATAGAGATTCTATACTGCGCAAGATATACGATTCTGATGTCATGGTTCATTTTGTATCTGACTGTTTGAATGTAGGTCCAATTTATCGTTGGGCTGAGCCTCTTGGGAGAAATCCATATAGCGTCATGTACGATGGTGACTACTTTCCCTGGCATTTCGATGGAAATGACTTCACAGTGAGTATATTGGTTAATGAGTCAATAGATGGGGGTGACTTTGAATATGCTCCAGATATCCGCACACCAAAAAATGAAAATTTTGAAGACGTTAAGAGTGTTTTGCGTGGCCAACGAGACAAAGTGAGAGTTTTGAGTTTAAAAAATGGCGATATTCAGATATTTAAAGGCCGCTATTCTCTTCACAGGGTCACAAAAACCAAAGGAAAAGAGCCTAGAATCATAGCTCTTCCAACTTATGTGACAAACCCATATTTAGTAAATAGACCGCATCATGCTGAAGCATTCTATGGCCGTTCAATGCCAATTCATCACGAGCGCAACCTTGAACGACTTGACGATTTAACTGATTAGAGAGGAAAAGTCATGAAGCCAGAAAGATGGAAAAACCCAGCAAATAAATTATTTCCCTATCAGGTTGGATTTACTTCTCCGCCTCATGATTTTGATGCTGCTCCTAGCGACTTCCTAGGAATAGCACCTGAGGAGGTAGGAGTTCATGGTCGAATAATGCATGTCCCAGGTTACGCTCATGAATTGAAACAGAGAACAAAAAACTTTGATCTTTTAGAGGAATTTGTAAACTGTATGTCAAATAGTGGTGCAGATGTTGTTGGTCAGGTTGGCACCAACTGGGTTCATTGTAATGGAACTAGTCCAAATGAAATTCGTGAATTCTGTAATAAATTGAGTGATAAGTACGAAACACCCTTTCATATGGCGGGCATGTGTCTAGTGGAGGCTCTTCAAGAGATTAATGCAGAAAAAATAGCCTTAAATTCAGTTTATTATTGGCCTGATTGGCGCGACGGTATTGCTCGATTTCTCAGGGAGGCAGGTTTTGAAGTTGCCTATGTTGGAAATTTTGTAGACCAAGGATTCTATCAAACTCAACAAGAGGTTAATGATCTGACTTGGATTTTTCCACATGAGTTAGCTGAGAAATCGGTGACCTACGTTGCAGATCAGGTGCCTGATGCGGATGCAATTGTAATTAATGGTATGCCGAATTGGAGACGTTCAGATGGCCTTCCAAAAAGAGCTCTTCACTACACCCCAAGGTTTGAGATGGTCACTGGTATTCCGGTCATCTCATCAGATGTTGCTCTCTACTGGCAAATATTCAAAACTCTTGGAGTGGCTCCTATTGGGCAACATGGCCACTTACTTTCCAAACTCAATAAGGATTAATCTAATGAATAAAATACTCACAATTTGGGCGATACCCAGGTCTACCTCCACCGCATTTGAGTGGATGATGCGCCAGCGCGGAGATATGGAATGTTTTCATGAGCCATTTGGAGAGGCCTGGTACCAGGGGGAGAGTCCACTATGGCCAAGATTGCAAAAAGATAGTGTACGTACTCCTGGACTATCGCTAGAAAGTGTTTTGTTAAACCTAAAGCAAACTGCTTCCAAAAAACCGGTTTTTACTAAGGACTTTCCGCACTATGTAAGCACTATTTGGACTGAAGAGTTTCTGTCTCATTTTAATCATAGCTTTTTAATTAGAGATCCTGCGAAAACTATCAGCTCAATATACAAGCATTTTCCAGACTTTGTCATTGAGGAATTGGGCTATTTAGAGCAAAGAGAGCTTTTTAATAAAGTTTATTCAATTTCTAATAAGGTTCCAGTAGTTATTGATAGTGATGACCTTCTTGAAAATCCATATGAGATGATTGAGGCTTATTGCAATGCTGTAGGCATTCCATTTATTGAAGAGGCGCTAAGTTGGAAGCCAGGCAAGCGTGAGGAAGTCAGTTGGTGGGATGGTGGCTCATTTCATGAAAATTTACGAAATTCAGATGGTTTGAAGCCACAAAAACGCAACTATGTTGAAGTTAATGATTTACCCGAACGTGTCAAAAAGATTTATGACATAGTTATGCCTCACTACAATGAACTATACGAACATCGTTTAACGATTAAATGAAGCAATTGATTTAGGAAAGAAAATGAATATAGGTTTTGTTGGCTTAGGAAATATGGGCTCAGGAATGGCTAATAATTTGTTAAATTATTGCAATGATTCAAGCAACAACTTAATTGTTCTTGATATAAACATAGATGCCATGTCTCAGTTTATTGACAAAGGCGCTACCAGTGGTGAAAACATATCAAAGATGTGTCGTCAGTGTGACGTATTATTTACATCGCTTCCAAGCTCAAAAGAAGTCAATCAACTAGCATTCGGCAATGAAGGTATTCTGCATAATTTAAAGCAAGGTGCTATCTGGTTTGAAACCTCAACAAATGAATTATCGGAGTGGAATCGCGTTAAAGAGATAGCTCCGAGCCACTTGACATTAGTTGACGCTCCAGTGAGTGGAGGTGCTGAACGAGCAGCAGCTGGTACTTTGACTATTTTTATTGGTGCTGAAAAAACAGTCTTGGAGAAATTTGAATGGTTGCTGAAGATTTTTTCTAGTAAGGTGATTCATATGGGGCCCTCTGGATCGGGATATGTTACAAAATTAGTACAACTCCATCTGAACTACTTGGTTGCTCAAGGCATTGGAGAGACTCTAATGATGGGGGCTAAAGCAAATCTAGATCTGGAAACTCTTCATTCCGTATTAATGAATAGCTGTTCGCAAAGTTATGTTGTTGAAAACTATATCCCAAAAGTTCTTGATGGTAGTTATGACGATTCATTTTCTTTGGGGCTAGCTGAAAAAGACATTAAGCTCATTGTTGAACTCGGTCATCATCTAGGCATATCAATGCCACTAGGTGAAAAAGTTTATAAAACCTATCAAGAGGCAAAAAGTCAATATGGTGATGACTCACCGCATTTAAGTGTAGTTCGATTAATTGAGGAAGTACATAACCAAAAATTGAGGAAGAAACATTAAGGAGTCGGAGTTGACAACTTTAGTTTGGATAAGGATTTTTTATAATGAGTAAATCAGCCATTGATAGAATGAATTCTATATCAGAGCAGGGTTTATGTTCAGGATGCGGCATTTGTCAATCAATAGCTGGATCAAGCAAGATCAAGGTCGTTAAATCAATGAACGGATTCGAGAGACCCGTGATTATCGGTGATTTGGATGACGCTACGGTAGATAAAATTTTCCAAATATGCCCAGGAACACGAATTGAGGGTTTACCAAAAAACCAACTAAGTTCTAACACTAAGACAGATAATGTTTGGGGGCCCTGGCATAGAATTGTTAGGGCTTGGGCAGGCAATCCAAAAATACGATTTGAGGGTTCTACGGGAGGCGTTCTAACAGCACTCGCGAAGTTTCTTTTAAGCGAGAAAAGAGTAGATTTTATCTTGCATGTAAAGGCGTCTAGTAAAGAACCAACTTTTGGGGCAAGGTTTTTAAGTTTCACTGAGGCTGACGTTCTCGAAGCAACAGGATCCAGGTATGGACCTGCTGCCCCACTTATTGATATAGACGAGGTTTTATCTCGCGGTAGTCCATTTGCATTTATCGGCAAACCCTGCGATATCAGCGCTCTAAGAAATTTGGCGCGATACGACGAAAGGGTGGATGAATTAGTTAAATACTGGTTGACACCTGTTTGTGGGGGCTTTATGAGCCCAAGCTCAACAGATAATTTTTTAACTCGTAATGGAGTTGATCGAGATAAGCTCTTATCGCTTCGTTATCGGGGTCAAGGTTGCCCAGGACCAATGCAAATTGAGACGCTTCATGAGAAAAAAAAGCTGCATTATCTTGATTACTGGGGAGACGATGAGAGCACATGGAATCTTCCGTTCAGATGCAAAATTTGTCCTGATGGTATCGGAGAGGCGGCCGATATTGCGGCCTCTGACACCTGGATTGGAGGGTCGCCAACTCGAAGCGAGAGCAAGACAGATCCTGGTACCAACGCCGTTGTTGTGAGAACAGAAACTGGCATAGAGTTATTGGAAGCAGCGGCAAAGAGTGGTGCTATTAATATTGAATATGATATTACACCAGATGATATGAGTTTATACCAGCCTCATCAGATGCATAAGAAATATGCAGCATATGACAGATATCAAGGGCTCGCTGATGAGGGCCGATTGGTACCAATAACGAAACGTCTTCGACTAAAAGAGTTGGCAAATGAAATAAACCAATCTACTCGAAAAATTCAGCGAGATGGCACAATTGCAAGAGTTCGCTCTGGAAAAGCCACTGAGTCTAAACCCAACTCAAGCCAATGAAATAAGTCCATGAAAGAGATGATATTTGAAAATAAAATGGCGCTCTCAGCATTGCAAAAAATGTTTGACTATAGGTTATCTCGATTACGTCAATCGATGGCAAAACAAGATGTCAGTTTAGCAATCTTACTAAACCCTGTAAGCTTGAGATATGCAATTGATTTTGATGAGTATCAGCTTTTTCAAGCACACATTCCAACCTGTTATTTATTTGTTCCTTTAGAGGGGCCATTAGTAATGCATGGCGCATCTAGAAACGATTTCCCAAATGTTTCAGAATATAAACGACCATATTATTTATCACCATTTGATGGAGGTTTAGATCTTGAAAAAAATGCTAAATTATTTTGCACTGACGTTAAACAATTTACCAAAGAACATTGTCAAAATAATAAGATTGCTATAGAAAGAATTTCGCCCGAAGCCTACAATGAATTAAAAAGCGCTGATTATGACCTTGTGGATGCAGAGTGTATACTTGAACAGGCCAAAAAAATTAAGTGCTCAACTGAAATAGAGTGCATTAAGCATTCAATTTCAGTCGCAGAACATGGCATGAAGCTCATGCATCAAAGCTCTGTTTCAGGTGTCACCGAGAGACAGCTGTGGTCAATTCTTCATAAAGTCAATATTGCGAACAACGGATCATGGATAGAGGGTCATATGCTCTCTTCTGGCCCACGGACTAATCCTTGGCTTCAGGAGGCAACAAATCGAACTATAGCCAAGGGGGAAATGATAGCTTTTGACACTGATCTAATAGGTCCAAAAGGCTACATGGCTGATATTTCTAGGTCGTGGATATGCGAGGGAGGAAAAGGAAGTACAGAGCAAAGAATCGCCTATCAACATGCTTATGACGAGGTCAACTTTAATGTAGATTTGATTAAACCAGGCATGTCTTTTTTTGAATTATCAAAAAAAGCATATGAACGAAATAACGACTTTAAAGCTAACCATTATCCTTGTGTGTTCCATGGTGCTGGATTGTCAGATGAGTATCCCAAAATTTATTACCATGAAGACTGGGAAAGGGATGGCTATGATGGTTTAATCGAGCCCAATATGGTTCTTTGTGTAGAGAGCTACTCTGGCAAAACTGATGGTGAAGTTGGAGTAAAGCTTGAAGAAATGGTTCTTGTAAATGAGGCCGGTGGAGAGCGCCTAAGCCATTATCCATTCGAGGATAGTTTGCTTAACTAATCAATTATAATAATGACCCAAACTCAAAATTTTAATAACCAATAATTTATGTCAAAAAACGTGCAATTTAATCGACTTCACGATCTTCTTGACAGAATGAATGTAGTTAATTCCGGCAATATTAAGGCTGAAGATAAGCCGGAATTATCCGATCAGTTTGCAGCTTATATTTTGTGGCTTGATAGTGAGCCAATGATTCCTGAGAGAACCTATAGTATTCATTTCCAGAATGAAAACACTATTGTCCAGGTAACAGATCTTAGCTTCAAGATTAATATCAAAACACTGAGCCAGCTCGCAGCTAAAAAGCTTGAGCAAGATGAAGTAGGCTATTGCAAGTTATCACTAAGTCAAAGAGTGTCTTTTGATGCTTATAGTGTCAACCAACAAACTGGCTCTTTTACAATTTTTGATACTACAAATAGGTCGCGGATTGGTGCTGGAGTAATTGATTTTGCTTTAAGGCGAGCTCAAAACATTAGCTGGCATGAGACAAATATAAATCAAGAGACTCGCTCAAAAAATAAACATCAAAAGCCATGTGTACTATGGTTTACTGGGCTTTCAGGTTCAGGAAAATCAACTATTGCCGACGAACTTGAGAAAAAACTCCATGAGCTTGGGAAGCATACAATGCTTCTCGATGGTGATAATGTTCGTCATGGCTTGAATAAAGATTTAGGATTTACAGACCAAGATAGGGTAGAGAATATTCGAAGGATTGCAGAAGTTTCAAAGCTCATGGTTTCTTCTGGATTAATTACCATAGTTTCATTTATATCACCATTTCGTTCTGAGCGTTTAATGGCGAGGAAATTATTTAACGATGGCGAGTTTATTGA
>Ga0228656_1000237_pt1 | contig 14827 bp, 15 predicted proteins | sample 68DmetaG_FD_183045 | JGI IMG/M metagenome (GOLD analysis project Ga0228656, IMG submission 183045) | Seawater microbial communities from Monterey Bay, California, United States - 68D | ecosystem: Environmental > Aquatic > Marine > Coastal | place: USA: California | collected 2016-11-07 | reverse complement strand
TATATTATGTTAACATAATTATAAAGAAGCAAAGCTATTTAGCCATATTTTACAGTTCTCTACGAGCCGGAACTGCGATAATTAGATATCAAGCTTTATCATCATAGAAAGTTATAGCGGCCGTTACCCTTGAGCTGCTTTTGCGACTTCTGCGGCAAAGTCTTCTTCAACTTTTTCTATACCTTCACCGACAGCCATTCTTACATATGAAACGATTTCAACCCCAGCTTCACGTGCTGCAGCTTCAACTGTGAGATCTGGGTTAATTACGAAATCTTGCCCAAGTAACGTTACTTCTGCTAAAAACTTTTTCATACGACCTTGGATCATCTTTTCGATTACTTGCTCGGGTTTTCCTGACTCCCTAGCCTGCTCCGTAAGAATATGCTTTTCCCGCTCAACTAAAGATTGATCTAGCTCACCTGCACTGAGCGCTTGAGGATTTGCAGCCGCAACATGCATCGCCACCTGACGAGCAAACTCACTATTTTCGCCGTTTATAGCAACTAATACTCCAATTTGCCCCATGTTCTGTGTGGCTGAATTGTGAACGTAAGTAACAACCTTCTCAGCTTGAATTGTTTCCATACGACGTAGAGTCATATTCTCACCAATTTTCGCGATATTATCAGTGATTGTATCAGACACTGACTTACCAGCTATTAGTTCATTGGAAAGTTCTGCAGTATTCGAAACGCCTAAAGCGGCACTTGCGATTGCCCCAACCATTTCTTGAAAATCGGAATTTTTTGCAACGAAGTCTGTTTCTGAATTCACTTCAACCGCAACGCCTTTTCCGTCCTTCACGGCAACTGCCACAAGACCTTCGGCTGCAACTCTGCTTGATTTCTTTGCTGCCTTGGCCAAACCCTTTGTTCTAAGCCAATCTATAGCAGCTTCGAAATCTCCGTCTGTTTCCGTCAGAGCTTTTTTAGCATCCATCATGCCTGCGCCGGTAGTTTCTCGCAGTTCCTTAACCATAGAAGCGGTTATTGCCATAGTAAAATTCCTATCCTACTTTAATCAGTATTTAACTTTATCGTTGATTGCTGGTAAATATTAGACTGCTTATTTCTTCGCTGTCTTTGCCTTGGAAGCCTTAACTTTCTCTTTTACTTTACCATTTTCTTCCTCTGAGGAGGTTTCGTTATTGTCGACCTCCTCTTTCTTAGCTTTTGCTTTGGCCTTTTCTTTCGGTGCAATTTCTGTTTCAGCAATTGTATCAGCTTTTTCAACTACGGCTTCTTCCGCTGCTACTTCATTTGTTGTAGCTTCTTCCTTTGGTGCTTCGCCTGTTGTAGCTTCTTCCACTGGGGCCTCTACTGCAGTTTCTAAAGGAACATCTTCCATTTCACCTAGGTCAACTCCAGCCGCACCCATTTGTTCTGTCATTCCATCTAGTGCAGATCTGGCGATAAGATCACAATATAAAGCTATAGCTCTTGCTGCATCATCATTTCCAGGAATTAAGTAATCAATACCAGAAGGCGAACAGTTGGTATCCACCACCGCAATAACTGGAATTCCTAATTTGTTAGCTTCAGCTACAGCTAATGCTTCCTTTTTGACGTCTATCACGAATAAAAGATCCGGGACTCCACCCATTTGCGTAATACCGCCTAGCGATGCTTGCAATTTAGACTGCTCACGCTCCATACCAAGACGTTCTTTTTTTGTTAAACCTTCTGAACCAACAGTCATTTTCTCATCCAGAGACTTTAATCTACTGATGGACTGAGAGACCGTTTGCCAATTAGTAAGTGTACCGCCCAACCATCTATGGTTCATGTAATATTGTGCACATTTCTCAGCAGCTTCAGCGATTGCTGTTGATGCCTGACGTTTTGTTCCGACAAAGAGTATTCGACCACCCTTTGCAACAGTTTCTCTTACAATGTTCAATGCTGCATCAAGCATCGGCACTGTTTGAGTTAAGTCCATAATATGAATACCATTTCGTTCCCCATAAATGAATTCTTCCATTCGTGGATTCCATCGCTGTGTTTGGTGACCGAAATGTACGCCTGCTTCTAGTAACTGACGCAATGTAAACTCTGGTAGAGCCATTTAATTTCCTTTCCCGGTTTGTATCTCGACAGCGAATTGCAGAGCTTAGCTCCAACCGGCCGGCATTCTGAAAATTTCTCTTCCAGAAAGCCATACGCTATCTATGAATTTCAATTGCAGGTGGTCTAGACTATATTAAATCTATTCACAACCCCATCAGAAAATTATTTCATCCTTACAAAATGCGTTCAAAAAACCAAAACAAACCCACTAGGCCCACGACAGATGAAAAAGGCAAAGTGATTAAATTTCGGTACCAAATTTTATTTCGAAACCAATAACTTATTGCGCAAAAAAGAATTAAAATAATCGTTATTTGACCCAGTTCAACACCGACATTAAAACCTATCAATGCGGGAACAAAATGATGGATGGGTAAACCAAAATCTGCTAAAACTGAGGCAAAACCTAATCCGTGTAATAGGCCAAAGCAAAAAATTACTCCTGATCTTCGAACTGTTAATGCCTTTGAGTAGAAATTTTCAACTGCTAAATAAACAATTGATGCAGCAATTAATGGCTCTACAATCGACGTGCTAATTTCTATAAAACCTAGAGAGGCCATTGCTAAAGTCACACTATGCGCCAATGTAAAAAGTGTAATTTGCCAAAATAAAGCACTAAGTTTCGTCGATAAAAAAAACATGCCCACTACAAAAAGTATGTGATCCAAACCTTTTGGTAAAATGTGAGTGAAGCCAACTGGTATATAATCAAAAAATATTTCTGAAAACCGGTACTTGGACTGTTGGCTTAGTAAAATTTCATCGCTTAAAACCCCAGCCTCAAGATATTGTGTAAAAACATTACCCTCACCCTCCTCCCTAATTACTACCTCTCCAAAAGACTTTGACCACTGAAAATTAAAAGGTTTTAGGGGTTTTAAATTAGTACTGATCGTTAGTATTGAAAATCGTGGGTAGTCAAAATTTTCTTGTTCTTCTACCAGAATTTTTTCCAATTTTAGGACTGCAAAATCGTCATCTTGTTCAATCTTAATTTCACTCGCTAATGAGGGCCAAATTTTCAAAAAATCTGATTTTAGATCAATTACTGATCTGCCCCGATAAAAATCATACTCTTGGGTTTGATCAGCTTCATCCGTATTCGAGATATTGGATAGATCAATACCTGAAAGTATAGCTTCTAGATTAAGTCTAATTTCTAATTGAATGCCATCTTGGATTTGCAATATAGATGCAACTGCAGGAGAAACCTCATGAGAATGTGCGCTACTTGCTAAGGTAAAAAATAAAACCTTTATTAATAAGACGACCTTAATTAAGAGATAATAAATGTTCAATAAACTATTTTTAAAAGCCATATTTTTGGTATTTCCATGTACATTGTTTGGCCATGAGTTGTGGATTGATACAACAGATTTTAAAGTAGAAAAAGATACTTTACTAAATTTAAATTTGCGTAATGGTGAAAATTTTGACGGGTTTTCTTTAGGCTATTTTGATAGATCCGTTAAGGAACTTTATTGGAGGCAGAATGGTAAGAAATTTAATAATAATTCTCGTCAAGGTGATAATCCAGCACTCCAAATTTCACCGACTGATAATGGTTTAATTTCAATTATTTACGTTTCTAAACCAAGTATAATTAAGTACAAGGATTTCAGTAAATTTCAAAATTTTGCGATAGAAAAACATTCACCTAACGCTTTAGAGATACACAAAAATCTTGATTTTCCTCGGGAGAATTTTTCTGAATTATACACTAGATATAGTAAAGCGCTTGTTGGCGTAGGGACTTCGAAGGGCTTTGATACAGAGAATAATCTTGAACTGGAATTAGTGGCTTTAGAAAATCCTTACACAGACAATATGGACGATGGCATTGAAATTCTAGCATTATACAATGGCAATCCGAGGGCATTTTCCAACTTAAACGTATTTGAGCGTTCAAATACAGATAGCAGTGTTAACACTTTTGTTGTTAAGACAAATGATAAAGGAGTGGCTGTAGTGGAGGTAAAAAATGACTGCACATATTTAATCGATAATGTCATAATAAGACCGGCCAATGAGAAATTATTTAAAGAGAGAGGCGTTATTTGGGAAAGTTTATGGGCAGCTTTAACATTCAGTGTAACTAGATCAAATGGAATATGAAGCTGATGTTATTTGTGTAGGTAGTGTCCTTTGGGATGTAATTGGGCGCACCAACAAGCCTGTAAGCAGAGGCGGCGATGTTGGAGGGTATATAAGCCGTATTCCTGGGGGTGTTGCTTTTAATATTGCTCAAAGTTTAGTTAATCTAAATTTACAACCTTGTCTTTTGGCGTTTCTTGGAAATGATAACGAAGGTATTCAGCTTTTCTCGATCTGTCAGGAATTAGGAATAAACACGGATTACATTTATCGATCTGACAATTTTGCAACTGACAATTATGTTGCAATAGAAGATTCTGATGGGGTTGTTGCAGCAATAGCTGATGCGCATTCACTTGAAAACGTTGGATCTGAAATATTGAAGCCTCTTAAAACTAGTCGATTTAACAATCATTTAAAAGCTGGTAGGCTTCCACTAATAATTGATGGTAATTTAAAACCAGATCTTTTAATTGATCTGTCCTTAGACCCATTTTTTGAAAAATTTGATGTTAAGCTCGTTCCAGCGTCACCAGGCAAAGCGTATCGGCTTGCTCCTTTTGTGACAAACAAAAACATCACTCTTTACCTTAATCTTGTTGAGGCTCAAATATTATGCGGAAAAGAATTTTCAGATACAGTTATGGCTGCAAGTGAGATTATCAGTAGTGGAGTTGGAAAAGTAATTATAACCAACGGAAAAAATAAAGTCGCTATGGCCAGTGAAGTAACCGGCGTATTGTCCGTGACACCACCAAAAATTAAGGTTAATCGTTTAACTGGTGCTGGTGATGCATTTCTCGCTGCTCATGTAAAAGCGGAAATGCTTAGTTACGATGCAGTGGACTGTTTAGAATTCGCGGTTGAACAGTCAGCAAAATATATTTCTGAGTGAAAGATGCAATACGAAGTTATAAATCCTGAGGTTGAAAATGCATTGCGTAACAATGTCCCAGTTGTGGCGCTAGAAAGCACTATAATAACACATGGTATGCCCTACCCCGAAAATATAAAAATGGTAAATGAGGTAGAAGCACTTATTAGACAAAATAATGCTATTCCGGCTACTATTGCAATACTGGAAGGCGTTATCAAGATTGGTTTAACTAGTTACGAAGTAAAAAAACTATCAGAAAAAAAAGGTGTGAAAAAACTGTCACGAGCTGATCTTAGTGCCGCACTGACAAATGGTGATACTGGTGCCACGACTGTTTCAGCTACCATGATTTTGGCGGCCAATGCGAATATAAAGGTGTTTGCGACTGGTGGCGTAGGTGGAGTTCATATTGGTGCGGAAAACACTTTTGATATCTCTGCAGATCTACAAGAACTTTCTCAAACTCCTGTCATTGTAATTTCTGCCGGTCCCAAAGCAATTTTAGATTTACCCAAGACACTTGAGGTGCTCGAAACACTTGGTGTACCAGTCGTTACTTTTGGCCAAGATGAATTACCTGCGTTCTGGTCACGATCAAGTGGAATTCAATCTCCACTAAGAATGGATTCTGCAAAAGAAATCGCATGTTCACAATTGATGAGGGAGGCGTTATCAATACCTGGAGGGCAGCTTATTGCTAATCCAATTCCGGTTGATGCTGAAATCCCATTGGAGAAAATATTACCAATTATACGTAAAGCAAATTTGGAAGCGAAAAAAGATAATATCTATGCCAAGGATTTGACGCCGTTTCTTCTTTCAAAAATTTTTGACTATACTCAAGGTGCTTCTCTCAAAGCAAATATTGAGCTTGTGAAAAATAATGCTCGTCTGGCGTGTGATATTGCTACAAGTTTTTTAGAAGAAGAAAAAAAGTTTTAATTTGTTCTTTACCTAAGCCATTCATTTTCTTAGGCTAATTTCATGTCAGATGATAAATTTATAGATCCTAAGATTTTAACAAAACCGCAGTCGGGTCTTATAGCGGGATTTCGGAATTCTTTTTTAACAGGTCTTGTAGTCATAGCTCCTGTAGCTTTGACAATCTGGTTAATTTGGAGCGTAATAGGTTGGATAGATGGGTTTGTACTACCTTTTATCCCGAACCTTTACCATCCTGATAATATTCTGAACACAATTTTTGGACAGGATGTTGCCATCAACATTAGAGGTTTAGGCGTAGTCGTTTTCTTACTCTTCACTACATTCGTAGGCTGGATTGCTAAGGGTTTTCTTGGGCGGTCCTTAATACGGGTCGGAGAAAATCTTGTTCGGAGAATGCCGGTAGTAAGATCCATATACTCTGGTGTGAAACAGATTGCTGAAACAGTCTTCGCACAATCTGACCGTTCATTTGAAAAGGCTTGTTTAATAGAGTATCCAAGAAAAGGTATTTGGGCCGTTGGATTTATCTCAACTGAGGCAAAGGGAGAGGTGAAATATAAGGCTAAAAGTAATAGCGATTTGTTGTCTGTTTTTGTACCAACAACACCAAACCCGACTTCTGGATTTATGTTATTTTTTCCTCGCAATGATGTTATTGAGTTAGAGATGTCGATAGAAGATGCTGCTAAATTAGTGATTTCTGCTGGTCTGGTATATCCTCCTTATGAAAATCCAAAGTAAAATAGAGTAAGCGTCATATAAAGTTGACTTTTTTACTAAAGATATATACTCGCTTCCAATAATTGCTGTTAGGTTCATCGTGGCAATATGTTTAAAAATAGAATAGATATCAATTAGGTAAGGTAAAAACTCTTGAACACACAGTCCAAACCACAGAGCCCTGTAATTCCAGACTCTCAGACAGTAACTCAAGTAAAGCACTGGACGGATAGATTGTTTTCTTTTCGTGTGACCAGGCCTAAGTCTCTTCGCTTTCGTTCGGGTGAATTTGTTATGATCGGATTACTGAAGGATGATGGTAAACCATTACTACGAGCTTACTCCATTGCATCTCCATCCTGGGATGACGAGTTAGAGTTTTACTCGATTAAAGTTCAAGATGGTCCTTTAACCTCACGTCTGCAGCATTTAGAAGTTGGTGACCAAATAATACTTAGGCCTAAGCCCGTTGGAACATTGGTGCATGATGCCTTATTACCCGGTCGCAGATTATGGTTATTTGCGACTGGAACTGGGATCGCTCCTTTTGCTTCGCTTATTCGTGACCCTCAAACCTTTGAAGACTTCGATCAAATTATTCTAACCCACACATGCAGAGAGTTGTGTGAACTAGAGTATGGCCGTCTTTTGGTCGAAAGCCTCACCAAAAACGAGATGTTAGTAGATCTATTGGGTAAAAATAATATAGATAAACTAATTTATTACCCCACAACCACACGCGAGACCTCTCCTTGTATGGGACGTGTGACAGAAAAGTTAAAAAATAGTAGTATATTCACTGATCTAAATATATCAGATTTCTCACCAGCAGCAGATAGAGCCATGGTCTGCGGTTCAATTGGATTGAATTTAGAAATTAAAGGTATATTAGACGAACTTGGATTTAAAGAGGGTGCTAATTCGGAACCAGCAGAATATGTCGTTGAAAAAGCTTTTGTGGGTTAGTATTTAATCTGCCAAGCTGTTACGCTTTAATAGCTCTAAGAAAAGAGCGGAATGATCTTTTTCTAGGTTTGATGGATCATCAGATAAAGCTAAATAACGGTCGGTAACTTTGTCTACCATTGGTAATTCTAGTCCAAACATCTGGGCTGTATTTTGAATATTTTGCATATCTTTCAATTGCGTTTTTATACTTCCACCTGCTTCAAAATTACGTTCTGACATTCGCTTTCCATGTTGTTGTAAGATTGCACTATCAGCGAAGCCTCCAGAAAGTGCCTTTCTTACAAAATCCACATTAACTCCCCCTTTTTCTAACAAAAGAACGGCTTCTGCGACCGCGCCAATTGTTATTCCCACTATTGCCTGGTTAGCTAATTTTGCAAGTTGTCCTGCTCCACAAGGGCCAACTAAAACTGATTTCCCTAATGGTTCAAAAATCTTGATGGATTCTTGATAAATATCATCTTCGCCTCCTACCATTATTGCTAAATTTTTATTATTTGCAGCAACAGTCCCTCCTGAAACGGGTGCATCTAGATAGGCGACGTTATTGTTTTTGAAAAAAACAGACTGATCGATAGCTTCCTGAGGAAGTACTGAAGCCATTTCTACCCAAGTTTTTACTGACGAAAGGACTTTATTTTCTAATTTGGAGATAACTTTTTTTGTCGCAGATCCATCGCTAAGCATTGAAATTACAACATCGGCACCAGTTAACGTCGTTCGAAGGTCTTCATGTGTCTCCATGATTGAAGGTAAACCTTTAAGTTTTTCAGGTGTTCTATTCCAACACCTAACTCTAAAGCCAGCACTTGCTAGATTATAAGCCATCGGACGTCCCATTTTCCCCATGCCCAAAAATGCAATGACAAGCATCTATATTCTCCATTTAAAGGTTATTTAAATTTAATTTACTTCGCTCAGTGCACGTAATACTACTTCTGGTCCTGCACTATGTGCATTTTCCGATAAAATCTTTCGCCATCCTTTTGCGCCTGGTTGTCCTGAAAAGAGACCAAGCATATGGCGTGTAATCTTACTCACTTTGTTTCCATTTTTATATTGGCTTTCAATGTAGGGAACCATTCTTTTGACAACGTCTTTTTCACTTTTTTGAATCTTTTCATTGAAAATATAATTATCGACATCGATTAGAATCTCTCCTGGTTTTTGATATGCGGCGCGACCTATCATTATCCCATCGATGCCATTATCCAGGTGTACTTTTGCTTCTTGTAATGATTGAATTCCACCGTTTAATGAAATATGAAGATTGGGGAATAATTCTTTCATTCTATATACTAATTCATAATTTAATGGCGGGACATTACGATTTTGCTTGGGACTTAATCCCGAAAGAATTGCTTTTCTGGCATGAATTATAACTCTCGTAACACCAGCGTTCGATATATACTCCAAAAATTTTGGTAATGTTACACTAGGGTCCTGTTGATCAACTCCAACTCTACATTTGACAGTAACTTCAATATCAACGGCGTTGATCATTTCTTTGCAACATTTAGCTACGACTTCTGGTGTTTTCATTAGGACTGCACCGAAAGTACCTGACTGTACTCTATCGGATGGACAACCGACATTTAGATTAATTTCATCATAACCATATTTCGATCCAATTACGGCCGCTTTGGCTAATTCATTTGGATCCGATCCACCAAGTTGCAAAGCTATGGGATGCTCCGATTTGTCAAATTCTAATAAATAAGTAGCATTACCTTTTATTAAAGCGGGTGAGGTAACCATTTCGGTGTATAGCAGAGCATTTTTAGATAATGTTCGGTGAAAGTAACGACAATGTCTATCTGTCCAATCCATCATCGGAGCAACGCTTAGTTTGGCATAGTTTCTTATGTTTGGAAACTCTGTCATCGGTTCGTCATTTAACCCTTAAATATTAAGTCACAAAGCCATTAACTAATAAGTGTGGTTTATCCACCTTTCAGTTTTTGCATAAGATAAATTTCTGCTCCATCCGGTAACGGCTCGTTTGAATTAGGATTTGATAATTCACCATTTACGGCAAAGGAAATACCACTATCTATAAAGGGTTTCAATCCTGGGAAATCTTTCTCCAAGATACCCACTAATTCACCAATATTTTTTGCCTCAATGGATAATCTATCTTCGTCGTTGGTAAATTTCTTAAGGCTTGTCCATAGGTAAACGTTAACAGCCATCGCTACCAGTCTTTATAGCTTTTAACACTTTCGCTGGAGACATTGGCAATGATCGCAACCTTACCTTCGTGGCTGCCGTTACGGCATTAGCGAGTGCTGGTAGAGGTGGTGCAATACCCGTTTCGCCAACACCACGCACGCCAAATGGATGATCTGGATTAGGCACTTCAACTATTATTGTATCAATGTTCGGTAAGTCACTGGCAACGGGTATTCTGTAATCTAGAAATGCTGCGTTTTGTAGACATCCATCTGCTCCGTATACATACTCTTCATTTAAAGCCCATCCAATCCCTTGAACTGCGCCGCCTTGAAATTGTCCCTCAACATATGATGGATGTATAGCCCTACCAGCATCCTGAACCACGAGATATCGCAGAACAGTAACTCTTCCAGTTTCAGGATCAACTTCAACGTCAGCAATATGAACACCAAAGCTGTGGCCGACCCCGCTTATTGATGCCTCATGATGGCCTGCTATTGGACCCCCAGTTTTGTCCATTTCAGAAGCGATTTGTTTTATTGATATCGGACTAAAGTCTCCAGCATTTGGTCCTGCTGGTTTTGCATAGCCTTTTTCCCAATAAACGGCGTCAGGATCAATTTGCCATTTCCTTGCTACACGCCTACACATTTCCGAGATTGTTTGATTAGCAGCTTCGTAGACGGCTTTTCCAGATGCGAGAGTAGCCCGACTACCATGTGTTGGCTCATTAAATCCAAGGGCGCCCGTTTCTGCAATATTCACACTCACACTGTCATATGGGATGCCATAAGTTTCTGCAGTCATGAGCGCTATTGAAGCCCTACTGCCGCCAATATCTGGAGTACCTACAGTAACATTTACGCTTCCATCTTCGGCGAGCGAAACGGATACAGACGTTTCTCCTCCATGGTTCATCCAATATCCTGCGGCAACACCCCTGCCCTGATTAACGCCCAACGATAAGGAATAATTTGGATGATCTTTGGTAGCCTTTAGTGTCTCAATTAAACCAATTTTCTTGAATTTTGGTCCATAGCTCGATTTGTCACCTTCTTTTACAGCATTTTTTAATCTAACATCTATTGGGTCAAGATTTAGATCTGTGCATATTTCATCGATTAAACTTTCAACCGCGTATGCCGCCATTGGTGAACCTGGCGCACGATACGCCGCAGCTCTTGGTCTATTAGCTAAAATATCATAACCAATGTGATGTACGGCTGGCATATTATAAGAGGCAAATGCACATTGTAACGCCTCGCCGACTGGCGAGCCACCAAAAGCACCACCTTGCATTCTAAACTCAACAGAACCTGACGTTATATATCCGTCTTTTGTCATACCAATCTTCACATCCATTGATGCCGATGCGGTCGGTCCTGTAGCACGCAAAACTTCTGCACGACTCATAACTATTTTGACGGGTCGTCCACCAGTTTTTTTGCTCAATGCTAAAGCTAATGGCTCTATAAAAATCGTTGTTTTACCTCCAAATCCACCGCCTATCTCAGATGGAGTTACACATAATTTACTGGATTCAAGGCCTAATACTGCAGCACACATCTGTCGAATATACCAATGACCCTGAGTACAAACCCACATCTCTCCCTGCCCATTATGATCTAATTGAGCCATACAGGCATGTGGTTCTATGTAACCTTGGTGTGCAGCTTCTGTTTTAAAACGGCCAGACTTAACTAAATCGGCCTTATCAAACCCACTAGAAATATCACCTCTACCAAATTCAATATAACTCGCCACATTTGGTGAACTTCCCTCAGGTACGGAAAAGTCTCCAGCATTTTCTCTAACTACAGGAGCGTCTGGTTGGATCGCTTCGTCCACATCTATCACATGTGGTAAAACTTCATAATCTACTTCTATCTGTTTGATGGCTTCTTTTGCTGCAAAAACGGATGTAGCCGCGACCGCTGCTATAGCGTGTCCATCATAATAAGCAAAATCTCCTGCAATTGTATTTTCTAAAAGTTTTAAAGTATCTTCATCTTTAACAATTGGAAAGTCGTCGCGCGTAACAATAGCTTTAACTCCGCTGAGTTTCGCCGCTTTCTCACAATTGATATATTTTATTCGAGCATGGGCATATGGAGATCTAAGCACAGCAGCGTGCAGCATACCTACGGCGGAAACATCTGCTCCGTACTTAGCTCGGCCGGTGACTTTATCAAAACCGTCGGGACGGTTAGGTCGTGTTCCGATATACTGAAACTCTCTCGCTATTTCGTCCTTAGCCATTACGCTGTCTCCCGCATTTCCTTAGCTGTTGCCATGACTGCCTTAATAATTTTATCATATCCAGTGCACCGACAGAGGTTTCCAGCGAGCCAGTAACGGACGTCGTTCTCAGTAGGATTATTATTTCTATCAAGCAGAGCTTTAGCGGCTATCAATATTCCAGGAGTACAGAACCCGCATTGTAATGCTGCCATTTCAATAAATTTTTTTTGAAGCGGATGAAGATCGTCCTCTCCCGCCATTCCCTCTATAGTTTCAATTAATTTACCCTCAGCCTCGACACCAAGGACTAGACAAGAGCTTACAAGGTCACCGTCAAAGATACACGAACAGGCTCCACAGTCACCAGTACCACAGCCCTCTTTTGATCCAGTTAGTCCAATGTGATCTCTCAAGCAGTCCAGCAATGTTTCTCGCGGATCTGCAAGGAACTCTACTCGATCACCGTTTATATTGGTCTTTACATGAATTTTATTCATCTAATTATTTCCTAACGCTCTGGCATAAGCTTTTGTAGCTGCACGTTTGGCTATGACACCAATTATGTCTTTTCGAAATTCTTCGGAACCCCTTTTGTCCGATATTGGTCGTGCAATTCGACTGCATTCAGAAGAAAAACTAGATAAAATGTTTTCGCCTAATTTTGTTCCAATCAAACAATCTGCCGCGGCGTGAGCTATTATCATCCTTGGACCAACAGCTCCCAAAACTACTTTGGCTGCTGCAATCACTCCATTTTCTAACGAGAGATTAACTGCGCATCCAACTACTGCTATATCCATTTCAGTTCTGGGGATAAATCTTAGATATGCATCTCCCTCGTACTTATTACGTTTTGGAAGGTTAATGGCTGTTACTAAGTCTCCATCTTCCAGGCTAGTTGAACCAGGCCCAGTAGGAATGTCTTTGACAAGAATGTCTTTTACACCAAAAGAGTTTATAACTGAAACTGAGGCTCCTGCAGCTATCATTCCGGGAACACTATCAGCAGCAGGGGATCCATTACATAGGTTACCCACCAATGTAGCTCTACTTTGGATCTGGGCTGAACCCACAAGTTCCATGCCCTCTACTAGGCCAGGCCATTCGTTTGAAAGCTTTTTATGACCTGTTAGCTGCGCGCCAGAGACCGCTGCACCAATTGTGTAACCACCGTCTTTCCGCAAAATAACGTCTCTCACGCCAGGTATATTTTTTATGTCAACTAAATGATCTGGTGGCTTATTACCAATTTTCAACTGTACGAGAAGATCGGTTCCGCCTGCTAAGTATTTGATTAGTCCAGCAGAGGAATTTGAAATAGCTACAGCTTCATTGAAGCTAGATGGCGTATGATACTGCATTTTGTTTTTCTCTATCCATATTTATCAACATGCAACTTGGGTATGCCTATTTTTGAGTACCAAAAAAAAATTGTTAAAAAATGGTGTAAAAATTTAACTCCATTTAACGAGGTATTGTTAAGCGAAAAATAAATTAAATCAATTTATATATAGACATATGAAAATTTAAGCTTTTACTACGAAAAAGTAAATTAGAGTATTCAATCTTGTTCAGTCCAGCAATAAAAGCAGCGTTTTATATGGTTGGTGCGGTAGCATCGTTTTCTGCTATGGCGATAGCCGGCAGAGAGCTGGGTAAAACAATACCAACTTTCGAAATTATGATGTACCGGAGCATAATCGGTTTTTTTATAGTGGTGGCAATCGGTCAATATTCCGGAACTTTAAATGGAATAAAATTTACACATACTTTATCTCATATTGGGAGAAATATAGCCCATTTTACTGGACAGAATTTATGGTTTTTTGCTGTTACAGTGGCCCCGTTAGCCCAAGTCATCGCACTAGAGTTCACATTTCCTTTATGGGTAATACTTCTTTCACCAATATTTCTTGGTGAAAAACTTACAAAACTGCGTGTAATAACAGCTGTGCTAGGGTTTTTGGGGGTACTTATAATTACAGCACCGTGGTCGCAAGAATTAAGTTACGGGATTATTGCTGCAGCCCTATCAGCCGTAGGTTTTGCTGGTTCTGTGATTTTTACAAAACGCTTAACTAAATATGAAACTACGATTCATATTCTTTTTTTCATGACCCTTATTCAAATAGTTTTTGGTTTTATTTGTAGTGCATATGATGGAAAAATTACTGGGTTAACCTTGGCTGATTTACCTTTTATTACTATTATCGGGATTTCAGGATTAATCGCTCACTATTGTTTAACAACTGCTTTAACATTAGTGCCTGCTGCTGTTGTTTCACCACTAGAATTTATTAGGTTGCCAATAATCGCTGTCCTTGGCTTCATTATATATCGCGAACCGGTAGAGATGACTTTAATAATCGGAGCTTTGTTAATTTTTGTCTCAAACTACACAAATATCATTTCTGAAAGTAAACGTTCAAAGGCAGGATAAATATTACGTTTCTCAATAATGTTTTTTTATTTTTACGAATTGCCGTTGATCTTAGTAATTCGCGCTTGATTAACCCGTAGTATAATTTAATTGGAGTTAAGTTGTGTTTAATTTATGGAGCAGATTTTGGAAAATTCAGACATAGCTGATTGGGTAGGCAATAAAAGTACCTCGACTGGTTGTTTAGATATAATGAATGCTAAACTAATCAACTCAACCATTGGAAAGAATCCAAATAAGAGTTTTAAAAAAGGCGATGCTCTACCGCCATTGTGGCATTGGTTTGCATTTCCA
>Ga0228656_1000232_pt1 | contig 14976 bp, 14 predicted proteins | sample 68DmetaG_FD_183045 | JGI IMG/M metagenome (GOLD analysis project Ga0228656, IMG submission 183045) | Seawater microbial communities from Monterey Bay, California, United States - 68D | ecosystem: Environmental > Aquatic > Marine > Coastal | place: USA: California | collected 2016-11-07 | reverse complement strand
TCAAGGTCCATCAGGATCAAGCACAAACGGTTCAAAAGGTCAAAAAGGACAAGCAGGTTCAAATGGAGCAACTGGACTTCCTGGAACAAAAGGTCAAAAAGGTGTTCCTGGAGCAAGCATTAGAGGCACAAGTGGTTCAAACGGAGCAAAAGGTCAAAAAGGTGTTCCTGGAGCAAGCATTAGAGGCACAAGTGGTTCAAACGGAGCAAAAGGTCAAAAAGGTGCTGTTGGTGCGAAAAGCACTACACCAGGAGCAAAAGGTCAAAAAGGACAAGGTGGTTCAGGTGGAGCAAAAGGTCAAAAAGGTGCAGCTGGAGTTGGTCAAAAAGGTGCAAGTGGTGCAACTATAAGCACAAGTACGACAATTACTCCTGGTCAAATCAAATTGGGAGGTAGATCCGATAGTCGTATTGATGATGAAGGTTCATGGGGATTTAGAAGTCGTACAAATTCTGGATACATTCAGTTTGGTCCGGCAAATACAAGTCATGCTCACATTTATACAGATCGTGCTAACTTTTACTTCAATAAAGAATTGTTGGTCAATGGAAAAACTGTTTATCACAGTGGAAATCATTCTACTCTTTTACGCACTAATGCTGATCAAAATATATCAAATTATCAACATAATACCAGATTCTATTCGAATACTGCAATAAATACTTCAAGTGGGAGTCAAGCAAGTTTAGAGGTTTTTCAACCTACAAAACAAAAAGATGCGTTCATGTCTTTCCATGTGGGTGGTGATTACGCAGCTTACTTTGGACTAGATGGAACTACAAACGATTTGTCTTTTGGTGGTTGGAGCAGAGGAGCTAGTAAATATAGAGTTTGGCACGCTGGAAATCTAAGTGCGGTTACAACTGGAACTAACACAAGTTTAAATTCTGACACAAGAAATACACGTGGTGTAACTCGTTTGTATCGCAGAGATAGCAATTCCGATTATAGTTTACAAACAGACTGGCGACCAAAAGATAGTTTTGACAAACACACTTCCTCTCATTATTGGAGATTACAAGGATATAGTGGTGATGGTTACCATAGTGGAGTTCAAGTTCATCATGCGTTAGATGCTTCTAATGCTGATAAAATCAATGGACACACATTAATGACTGGTAATCAAAGTGCCGCGGTTGGTCCTGGATGGGTAACAATTGCTGATTTTACTGCAAACCGAGCAGCGTGTGACGTTTTTGCATGGGATAATAATAGTGGTCTTCATAGTTTTATTCATATTAAAGCATCACGTCATTATACACACGCAAGTGCAAGTGTTGTATCACTTGGTCAATATTCTCAGCACGTTACCGCGGTACGATGGTTGGAAAAATATCAAGGAACACCATCAGCTCCAACGGTTTATGGTCCAAAGAAACTTCAGATTTATTTAAGTAAGTCAGTTACTTTGTACACTAAACTTAAAATGAATAGTGTTTTTGGTGGTCAAACTTATGTAGCACTTAATAAACCTGTTGTACAAAATTCTGTAAGTCAGTATAGAGGGTATGGTCCTGCACTTCCGGTTAGTAATGGAACTATCGCAACAACCGGTGGTTTTGTAAGTGGAGATAGTGGTCTTCAAATGAAAACAATCAGTGGTAAACATGGATATGTTAATACAGATTCCAACGGATTTACACGTGTTATTGGTCGTGAAGCTGGTGTTGGATTGTGTCACTTTGATGCTAACGGAGAAATTTTCCGTGTTCATCGTGAAACTGTTACAGGTAATACTATCACCAATGCAGGTGAAAATTACATTGCATCAGTAAATCGTAGTCATACAAACGGAAACGATGAATCAACATTGAGAATCGGAAGACGTTTTGAAATGAAATCCACTGGACTTATGAAAGGTGCTCATGCGGCCAACAATCATATGTTGTATATGAGTAACAATTCTCGTTTCACCAACGGAACATGGAAAACTATTGATAAAGGTGTATCAACTGTACTGGCTATTCGTGATAACGGAATCATGACGCATATTTCAGATAGTGTAAATGCAGGTGCGTCAACCATATGGCGTGCCGGATTTGGTCAGGATGCCCATCATAACTTTAATGTTTACGGCAAACCAGGAAATAATTCTGCGGACGTATACGTCCGTCATGTTACTGCGGGTAAAAACTCACGAGTCAATTGTATGGTCGCAAAGTCACCGGGTATGGTTCGTGAACCACACGCAACGATGCAATATCAAACTTATCATAAAGGTGCTCAATTGACTTGCGTTTCTGGTACAGGAGCAAGTGCATGGCACTTATCGTTATCAGTTCAATGTAGAATCGGTGAAAGTAATCCATATCGTGTTGTGCCACTGGCATTCTCAGAACCAATGCTTGGATATTCCGGACAAAGATTCAAATCTGTTTATTGTGCTTCTTCGCACATGACATCTTCTGATAAACGAACCAAAGACGAAATTCGTGAACTTGATGAAGCAGAAAAGAATGTTGCAAAGAAACTCAAAGCAAGTATGAGAATGTATAAATTGAAAGCATCAATTGAAACAAAAGGAAAAGACAATGCAAGATTGCACTGTGGTGTTATTGCTCAAGACGCAATTGAAATATTCAAAAGTGAAAACTTAGATCCTTTCAAATACTCAGTTCTTTGCCATGATATATGGTATGAAAAAATGATAGACGGAGAAAAAGTACACTCTGATAAACCAAAAGATGGATACGAAAGAAAAGAACAATATGCAGTTAGATATGACGAATTATTTGCTTTTATCGTTTCCGCACTATAATCAAAACATTAACAATTAAACTTAAAAGGTTGGATCATTTGATCCAACCTTTTTTGTAGTTTTTATAATAAAAATTTAATATATAGAATAATTATTATAAAAGTAATTTTAAACTACCTAACGGAGATAATAATGGCAGAGAATAAAAAAATAAGTGAATTAGATCAAATCCAGAGCTTAAATGATGGTGATGAATTTGTGGTGGTTGATAAATCAACCACAAGTGGTGCTGACGCAAGTTCCGGTGGAAAAACCACCAGAGTGACTTTGAGTCAGATAAAAGATGCAGTTTCTGCATCCGGATCAAAAGGAGAAAGAGGAGCTCAGGGAGCTCAGGGAGCCCAAGGAGCTCAAGGTCCTAAAGGTGATCAAGGGGCGCAAGGAGCTCAAGGTCCTAAAGGTAATCAAGGATCACAGGGTGCTCAAGGTGCTCAAGGTGCATCGGGATCAAACGGAGGTGTTGGTTCAAAAGGTCAAAAAGGACAAGCAGGTTCAAATGGTTCAAATGGAGCAAATGGAGCAAAAGGAGCAAAAGGAGCAACTGGAGCAAGAGGAGACAATGGAAATTCAAACGCACATCTTTTGTGGAGTGCAAGTAATGTTGTAACTAACTCAACTGGTCAAGAATTAAAGAAAAGTGTTGATCATAATTCTTGGTCAACCGGATACGCACATTCTAATATGGTGCTTACAAACGGATGTTCGTTGTCATTTAGTCCTAAAACTACAACTAATGCATTCATGCTTGGTTTAAGCACCGCAACAAACCGCAATAATACTTACCGTTTTTATAACATTGATCATGCACTTTATTGTACACACAGTAGTGCAGCTCTTCATGTATACGAAAGTGGAACAAATAAAGGTAAAGTAGGTACTTATAGTTCGGGTGACTTGATGACTATAACATATGATAATGAGCATATACGATATTATTTGAATGGTGGAGAACTCACCAAATTTACTAAAAAAGTTGGTGCTGGAAAACGTTTCTTTGTTTACTTAAGCATTCATGATGCAAATGAAGTAGCAACTAGTGCTATTAGTTTTGTTCCTGCGGGACCAGTAGGTCAAAAAGGTGCTGTTGGTGCGAAAAGCACTACACCAGGAGCAAAAGGTCAAAAAGGACAAGGTGGTTCAGGTGGAGCAAAAGGTCAAAAAGGTGCAGCTGGAACTGGAGCAAAAGGTGCACCTGGTGCAAGTGGAACATTTGCGGGTGGAACCGTTACGGCTCCGATTTTAGTTAACTCTTCCACGGATCAAAAACTTATTCTTCAAGGTTCTGCGAGTCCATATATTCGTTTTCGTGAAGGAACAACTGATAAAGCATATATGCAATGGAGTAGCAACGGAAGTTTCTATATTATAAACCAAGAAAGTGGTGAGCATCTACGTATTGGAAGTGGTAATGATGGTTTAATATATCACTCAGACGGAACAAACCGTTATGTGTATCACACAGGAAATCTAAACGCAGTTCGTAAAGGTTTTCCAAGTGCAGCTAGTTCATCTCATTATGGATTAAATAATTGGATGGAATTTGTCGGTACAGGTGCTGGATTATATTGGGGAAGTGGAAGAGGTGCAAAATGGCACATTTATCCAAAAAGCACAACTGATATGTTTATTCGCAGTGGTCATGCTACAAATACAGCATTAGCATTTACTAATAACAATGAAACTCCACGTGGTTATGTGTATGCAGATAATTCTAATACAATTGGATTTCTTAATAAAGATAGATCATGGAGATTCAGAGTTGGAATTGATCAAAATATAATTTATGGTTCAACTAAATCACCTAATATATGGTTTCAAGAAAGTGGTGCAAAAACCTGGACTGGAGACGCATCAAGCAATCAAGGAAAAATTGAATATCATAGCAATCGTTTTTATATAAATGCGGGAAGCAATTCAGCAGAACTTGTTCGTTTTAGACGTGGTGGTACGAATGTATCATACATTGATAATGCAGGTAAGTATCATGGAACTGCAACTAATGCAGATGCAGTAGGTGGTAAAGCAATAGGTTCGTTCGTTCGTACAGATGTTACCTCAACTGTAAAAGATGGTATGTACACAAGGTGGGGTAACGATGGTGATTTTACTATTCATCATAATGCGAATAATCACACTTATATCCGTTCTTACAAGCATGGTGGTAACATATACTTACAGGGTGAGAATACCGCGGGAAGTAACAGAGCACTGATTTACTTACAAAACGATACAACACGCAATTATGTAAGATTGTTTGAATATGGTTCAGAAAGATTGCGTACAATGTCATACGGAATTAAAGTTACGTCACAAATGGATATGGCTGCTTCTAACGGAAAAAGTGGATACATCAATGTAGATGAAAATGCTTTCGTGAGAATTGCAGGTCGTGGTCAAGGTGTTGGATTTTTACAAGAAGATGCGTATGGAGCACATGAAATTATGCGTTTCCAAAATCATGGTATTGCGTCCGACAAAGTACGTCCAGTTGCTATTTTCGGAATGAGTAATTCTGCTAGATATAGAACTACGATGACACGTGGTTGTATTCGTATCGGATGTCAAAATACTCAATATGAAGGTGGTGAATTACAACTTCAAGGACCAAAAACAGACGGAAATGCGGTCTCGATTGATATGTTTGATGATTCAACATTGAATTACATGAATAACAATAAATCTACTCATAATGTTCGTTTCTTTAATACAGAAAACGGACAATTGTTCGGAGCAATTGGTAATAGTGGAGCACAATTCCGTAGAGGTTTTGTAAAAATCATTCAAGATGATAGAGGAAAAAATTCTCATTTGTATTTACAAACTACATCATCAATTAACAAAACCATTGGAAATCAAAAAGTCTCCGTTGGTACAATTATGAATAATTTTGCACTTCTTGCAATTAATGGTCAAAACGACTTGAATCCGTCTACGATAATGGATTCAACATCATTATGGTTTCGTAACAATGAATTACACGCTGGAGCAAATGGTGTATTCAATAGAAGTGGTGACATCAAACGAGGAATGAAATGTGCAATTGATCCTTATGGTAATATCATTTCTGTAAGAGGAATTATCGCAAATCATAAATTCTCTGATGCACGTCTTAAAAAAGATGTAGTATCATTAGACTCGAAAACTTCACTTGAAAAAGTAAAAAGTCTTCGTGGTGTTACATTCCGTTGGAAAGATGACGATTCTGATAAGTTTGATGGAACTAACATTGGTTTGATCGCACAAGAAGTTCAGAAAGTAATTCCTGAAATCGTAAGTGAAAAACCAAGAATTGAAAACAATGACGGAAGCAAAGAAACTCCTGACTTAAAGGATAGATTATACATTGAGTATTCACGTGTAGTTCCTTTATTGATTGAGTCTGTGAAAGAATTATCTTCTACAATTGATTCACTTAAATCTGAAATTGAAGATTTGAAAAAATCTTAATAAGAAAACCAAATCACAAATTGAGAGGGAGGGTCCTCAGACCCTCCCTCTTTTTTTTAAAAAAAGCAAGTTAAAATATAAGGAGAAATTAAAAATGGCGGGAGATAGATTTACATTTATAACAACATCAGATGATAGTCGTGGTACGGTAATCAAATCTGATGATCAAAAAAACAAACAAGCAAACGGAACAGGAGTTGTTAACGGTAACCTTCAGTTTGATTCAGATGTTACATTCAACGAAAAAGTAAACTTTAAAATACCGGTTGGTGGTACACCATCTGGTTCTGTGATTGCATTTGCTGGAAAATCCGCACCATCTGGATGGTTAATGTGCGATGGAAAAGTTTATGAACGAGCAGATTATGCTGAATTAGCAAGTGTACTAGGAACAACATTTAAAGCAAGACCACTCGGAGAAGGTCAATCGGGTACCACTGCGGCTTATCCTACAGAAGTATATTTTTATGTACCTGATCTCAGAGGTCGCACTGTTGCTGGATTCGGAGATGTATCTGGATGGCCAGGAGTTATTGGTGACCTTGACTTCGGAGACGTGGTCGGAGCAGAAACTCATAAACTGTCAGTCGCAGAAATGCCCTCACATAATCATACTGCGAATTCCAGTGGTTATACCAAAAGAGGAGACTCTGCATTTGAAGCAGCCGGTAGATATACCAATAATACATCTATGACGGGTGGTGATCAACCTCATAATAATATACAGCCTACAATGGCATTAAATTATATCATTAAAACTTAATAACAAACGGAGACAATAAAATGGCGGGAGATAGATATAGATTTACAGTACATTCAAATGATGTAAAAGGTGCGGAATTAGTCGCACAAGATCAAACAAATACTAATAAACCAGGATACATTAATGTAGCAAGTGCAACATCAGGTACCGGAATTGCAAGAGGTGCATTTCATTTGGGAGCAGAAGATTGGACACCTTATATAGAACATTGGTCTGGGGAGTATAAACCTAAATTTAATGGAAGTGCTATGGAGTGTGGAAACAGTACATGGTTTACGATAGCAACTCGTTTTCCAATTGCAGTTGGAATGAAATATAAAGTAAGTGTTGCTCTTGCAAAAATAAGTGGAACTGGTACTGCTTATTGTGGAGTGGATTCATTGGATGGAAACTTTAATGGTGTACGCACGGATAAAGCAAACTCATACAATTATGGAACGCTTTCCGCCAAGAGTCTTCCCACGACCGCATCTTCGGTAACATACAGTGGAACGTATCAATGGTATAATACTACATCTAGTGCGAATCATAATCGTTTTGATCCTGGTGCAAAATACTTTAATGTAGTGGTTATTACAAACTATAATGGTAAAGGTACAAGTCGTGTGTATGGATTGAATGTTCAATGCATATCATAATTAAAACTTAAAAATTAAAATTACTTTTAAAGAGTCACTTCGGTGACTCTTTTTTTTTCTTGAAAAAATTCGTATTTTATTTTATATTTAGAATATGGAAAAATATCCGTGGGGAACAATACTAATAATCATTACAATAACGATGATCATTTTGTGGAAATCTTAATATTATGAATCTTTATATGAACTATACCAATCAACCACATACACTAACAATAATCAACAAAAAAACAAAACATATTTTTTTGAAAAAGAAATTTCCGACTGAATCTGATGCAATTGCTTATTTGTATGAAGCAAGAAATTTCAAAAACAACAAAGAAAAATTTCAGTTTACAATAATTGGTCCTAATATGTTTCTTTCAACATAATATGTTTTTTTCCGCGATACGAATTTTGATTTGGATTTCTGCAATATGTTATCTACTGCAATCTATTTATTATCCTTTTTTTGATTTAAGTTTGGGTCTTTCGTATATTGGTAACAATAACTTCCACCCGATGCAGTTTTTTTCTCATGCATTTTTACATGGAGATCCATTCCATCTACTTGTCAATATGTTTATGTTAGTGCTAATTGGATCAAAAATTGAAATGATATTCGGTGCAAAAAAATTCTTGATATTGTTTTTTGTAAGTGTGCTTGGTGGTGGGATATTTCAAACAATTTCTAATATGATAATAATCAACTCTCATTTTGGAACACCATTTCCACTTGACACCACGACTGATATAGTTGGTCAGACATTATTTGCGTTAGAACACGGAGTTTACATAAAATCAGTTTTTTCAAATATTACCATTGGAGCATCGGGAGGTGTGTTTGGGTGCATGGTGGCATTTACTATATTATTTCCGAAAGATAGATTTAATTTAATTCTGCTTCCCCTTAGTATATCAGCCCGGTGGTTCGTTGTTGTTTATGTAGTTATAGAAGTATTTCATGCTACATTTTCTCAGAATACAGGAATTGCACATCTTGCTCATTTAGGTGGAGCATCATTTGGATTTTTATATGCGTGTCTTTTAAGACTGCGATATAATATTTAATTTTTGCACTATTCTATTTTTACAAAAAAATGCTTGACTTTTTATAATAAAGTTGGTAGGTTATTAGTATGAGAGTAAAAAATATGATTTGGATTTATGCGTTGGGTATTTCTATAAATACGACTGAAGCAACCGACACCAATTTACAGGATTTCATTGATGTAGATGATTTTCATAAAATCAATTTGATTTTAGCATCTGAACCAGTCTTTGATGTAAACGAAGATGAACATACATTGATCAACCCAACACCAAATAATAGCATACCAAGTGTACATCGCAATCCACTAGAAGTACGGGTTGATAGCATAACATCACCAATTTTTACGGAAGAGCATATTGTGATTCCTGATATAGATGACACACTGATTCACATTGAAAACACCGAGGATGCAAGCAATAACGATTTTACATTAGACACTCACACCGAGTCAGAAATTAATACGATAATATCCAACGAACCTACATTCACCGAGAATGAGAATGTACCATCACGAAAAGACGAAGATATTCCCAACATAAACAATGAAACTGATACAAAAAATACAGATGACTTTATAGATTCGGATTCGGATGTATCTGAGATAATTTCTGTGAATCCTGAATTCACCGAGGATGAGAATGTACCTGAACGTAAAACTGAACAAGTTTCTTCACTTGATACACTTGACAATATTTTGGGTGTGGACGATGTAATATCAACAGATTCAGTTGAGTCACGTTTAGATGAGTTGACATTGGAAGTGCAACCAACTACCAACAATACAGAAGAAGTTGTGGTTGTTGATGATGTACCTCCTGTTTTGGATACAACCAACGATAATGAATGGGAGCAAAATATAACTGATATTGGGAATTCTTGGTATTATGTAGAATGGTTTGGTTATTTCTTTAGCACATCATCTCCGTCTGAGTTTGGTGACGGTATCTGGATATATCATCTTAATTTAGGGTGGGTTTTCATATCATCAGAATCCTTTACATCAGTTTGGATTTACTCTGATAAAATCAAAGAGTGGATGTGGACAAGCAATGAAACTTATCCTTACACAAGTGTTCATTCAGAATCAGATTTTCCAAAGTGGTTGTATTTTGATTTAGACCGTGGTGTAGTTTATGACTTTGAATCTTCAAAATACTTTGACATTAATTAAATCATAAGGTACTATTTAAATACCTTATGATCATTGTAATATACGCAGGATATCAACCCACACCTCTAACTCCCAACTTAATTAGCACAACGGGTCTCGGAGGTACTGAGCAATGTATAATTCAACTTGCAAATCAGTTTGCACAAGATGATCATTCGGTGTATGTAACAGGAGAAGTTGAAAACGGAGATTTTAAAAATGTTAAGTATCGTGATCTACAATCACTAAGCAACGAGTTGTTGAATACAAAAGTTGATTGGGTAATCGGTGTAAGTTATATAAATTATTTACTTGAACTTGATTTTCTTGATTTCAACAAATCATTTTTTTGGATTCACAATACAGATTTTTATCCGTGGTTTCGTGGAGAAGAACTTGAAAATAAAGGTGAAGATTTATTGTACGATAAACGCATGACTTATATAGTTTGTTTAACAAACTGGCATAAACATAATTTTATATCACAGTTTCCGAAAATTTCACAAAAAGTAATTGTTATCGGAAATGGAATTGATACAAACTCGTTTGTAAAACCTCAAACTAAAGTTGCTGATTCATTTATTTACACTTCTCATGCTGAACGAGGTTTACATAAAATTTTGGAAAACTGGGATACTATTAAAAAAATAAAACCAAATGCGTCTCTTCATATATCCACACCAAACTATGGATTAGAATTTTTTAAAGATAACTATTTGAAGTCTATCACCAACTCACATGATATTAAGTTTTACGGATCGTTACCAAGAAGCAGATTATATGAACTTATGTCAAAGTGTGAATATTGGTATTATCCAACTGAGTATGAAGAAACATTTTGTATAACTGCACTTGAAATGCTAGGACACAATGTAACTCCAATTGCACATGAAGTTGCAGCCTTAAAAGAAACTTTATCCAACTTTAATTTAAAGTCATTGAAAAACATAACAAAAAAACTTGACTTCAATAAAATTTCAGATTATGTTGATAGCAATGACTGGAATCATGTTAAAAAGTTATGGTATAAATATATATTAACAATGGACACTAATAAAAATACATTTCAATTAGATTGCGTTTATGTTATTTCTTTAATCGTAAATGAATCGTTAATTCAAGACTGGACAGATGGTATCCGAACTAAATTGGCTCCTTGGTACACGGGTCCAATTATTTGCAAAAAAGCAACCAATGGGTCTAATGTAACTGACGAGTGGATGAAACAAAATGATTATGCAACTTATGCAGATTGGAAAATTGAAAATCACGAAAACTCATTTTGGTCAAGTGATGTTAAACCAGGTGAACTTGGATGTGGTATATCTCATCATAAAATTTGGAAACACGCAAAACAAAACAACTACAAAAACATATTAATTTTAGAAGACGATTTTGAAGTACTTGAAAAATTAAAACGAATTACATTAGAAAAACTTCCGGAGAATTTTCATTTGTTTTATTTAGGTAGAAATCCAATTTACAATTGGCAAGGAAACTCATTTTCAGATGAACCAATTGGAGATGGAGAAATTGTAGTACCTGCTCCTAGTTTTAATAGTCATGCTTATATTTTGTCTGCTGAAGGTGTTTCGGCACTTTTAAATTTAAATTTTAATAAAAACATTTTTCCTGTGGATGATTTTTTAATCGCATCATCTGTGGGACACGTTCGTTCAGATTTGAACTTTATACCCAAAAACATTTCAGCATATGCATCGGCAACTGATATTGTGGCACAAAATCGTCCATCAGAAGAAACTGGTCCTAGGGTAGAATATCCACATCAAGAAAGTAAATATCTTCATCCTGATTTGTATTCTTATTATGATAATCCCGATGAATGGAAGCAGAAATTTATTACATACTCTGCACGAACCCAAGAGTGGGAACTGATCATGGACGAACAATTTGATAATTGCTTTTCTATGCCATTGTTTACACAAGAATTTTGTGAAAAAATACGAGAAGAAGCAGAGCATTCTAATAAATGGACAACTGACAGACATGAATTTTATCCAACGACTGATATGCTTCTTAAAGAACTTGAGTATGAAGAAATATATTATGAAGCTTTAAGAGAGTTTGTAATTCCTGCAAGTATTCATGCGTTCCAACTTGATGGTCAAGGTTGGGATAACATGGCATCCGAAGACTTTCTTGCAAAATACGTACCATCTGCACAAGGTCATCTTAGTCTTCATCACGATCACTCAAATATTACTGCTCTTGTAACTTTGTCAAATTTTAATGAATATGAGGGTGGTGGAACATATTTCTCTCATCAAAAGAAACTTGTGAAAGAAAAACAAGGTTATGTATCAATACATCCTGGTAATATTACACACAAGCACGGAGCAAGAGCAACAACTTCAGGAACTAGGTATATAATCGTATCGTTTATGAAAAACTTAGAGTTTATGAAGTGATGCAGAGTTTTTATAATTTTGTTGTTGACAAAATCGGTTTAATTTGGTAATCTTAGGAATAATCAAAATTAAACTATGAAAAAAATTAAATCTCTGTTTCTTGTTGCTATAACATTTTTATTTGCATTTACTGCATCTGCACTTGATTATAGTAAACTTAACTCAAGTAACTCTATAGGTGGCAATCCGTTTCAGGTCAAGTCACCGTCTAGAAGTGGAGTATATCAACATACTGCACCAAATTCGAATGTAACTCCACTCAGAAATCGTTATTCAACTAGTTCACACGGCAATCGTCTTGATAATCAAATTAGGAATTACAGACAATCGAAAAAAGACAACTCTATCAAAAATGCATATTCATCTAGTTCTCATGCACAAAGATTAGATGCTCAGATTAGGAATTATCGTGCAAGTGCAAAAGAAAACGAAAGAGTATTTGGTGCTCCGTATCGCAAATCACCATCTACAACCAAGAAGCCATCGTTGGATGACTTGTTAAAAACGGGTGAAGTAAAAATTGTAACTGCACCGGATGGTAAAAAATACTTGGTAGACTTCAGAAAACGATAAAATAATGCTTGACTTTTTATAATATTTTTGGTAGTATACTTGTATTGAGAGTGAGTAATAACCAAATTAAAAATTCAAACAAAAGAGAGAAAATGAATATTGAACTAAGTAATCCCGTAATTTCACGATTAGCAAACGATTATGTTATGTCGTTTCTTCATCATACTGGTGAAAACACAGAGCATATCAACAATCAACAAGACGGAGATATTAGATTTTATCACGCAGATGGTTTCGGAAATTTGTCGGAAAAATCAAATAATATGTATTCCGAATCAATGAAGGATATGTTGTTTGATTGGAGTCACGTTCGTGATTCATCTGATGAAGCATTTCTTGCAATGGCATCTGCAATAAGTGCGTGTGTTCCATGTGAAGCAAAGTTTGCCGACTCGTTGCTTGATTTTAAGATTTATGTTGCAAACTATTTTCAAGACCTTCGTAGAGAATTGGATTATTATGTAACTATGGAACCAGACGCAACTTCTGAAATTGACAGAATTGAAGAAGAATTGTATCACGAAACACAAATATAAAAAAAGGAGATAAATAAAATGGGATTTTTTAGTTGGAATTGTAAGTGTTGTGGAAAGAGCATCGTGTCACCTTATTCACCCAAGCAAATAAATTGGATGAACAAGATTACGATGGTTATGGACACAGGAGAAGTGATTCAAGGAGAATATGACGGATATGGAAATATCTATAATCGTACCGATGAACACGCATATGGTAGTAATTGGGACATAGATGAAAATGCCGAAAGCATTTGTTTAGACAACGAACACCAAGCAACTTTTTATCATACTGCTTGTTACGAAGAAAATAATCAACCTGGATTTCAAGGTCAAAATGATTCTGCACGTGACCAAGGATTTTTCTTGGACGAAAAGGATTATGTTGATTGCGTTCCTACCAATGCGTCATGAGTCCACAAGTAAAAGCAACTTTACAAGCATTTTCCGAGTATTTTCACGAATTTGAAGATGCCGAAGATTTTAATTATGGTCCTATTCAAATGTGCTATGAAATAGATCAAGAACGAGATGACGGAAGCATAATCGGAAGAACATTAGTTTATTCAGGACAAAATAAAGACGGCCACCGAATGGTTCGTGACGAAGGTGTATTTGAAGTATCTTCCAATGGAGAAATTATGAGGTGCGATGGAATTTTAAGTTCCACTTGCGATTATATTTCAGAAAAAGGATTAAAACTTTACGAAGAAGAACATTGACAAGCATTTCGTTATAGTTTACTTTATTATATGTTATGACAAAGAAATGTAAATTTGATGTGGAAGTTACGTATAATTCTGACTATTTTGCAGAAGGAGAAATACGAGATACTATTAAAAAAGCAATTAAGGATTTGAATGATCAAAAAGAAAAAAAGTTTGGTCGTTTAAAACTTTGCGATCCTGGTAAAACAAATCACGGTGTAACTTGCAATGTGACTGATGGGGCAATTGCTCCAAAAAGACCACAAATTTTTGTGGAAGAAATTGCAGAACTTGATGAGTTGATGGAAGACGATGTTGATCCTAAAATTGTTTTACCCGATGAAAAAGTTGAAGAACTTTTGCGTGAAGTAAAAACTGCTTTTAATAAATAAGATGCCAAGAACAAAAAGAAGACACAGACGTCTATCCCAAAAAGAACTTAAAAAAGCACAAGAAGAATATCTTGATTTTTGGAGTCGTTGTGTTACAGAAAGTATTTTCTATTTGACTCCTTATATAATAATTTTTATAATTTTAGGATTTATTTTTAATTGACATGAATGAAGTAGCAATATTACTACAGGTGTTTGTCGCACTTGTTATTTTTAACGTATGGACATTCCGTTCAGATAAACCAACAAAATATCGTGGCGGATCAGCAAAAACATTAAGAGAAGAATTTGTTGAGTTTGGTCTTAGTGAAAAAATCTTTTTGTACACAAGTTTAATAAAACCAATGCTTGCGGTTGCTTTGATCGTTGCAATATTTTTTCCATTTATGACAATACCCACCGCATCGGCAATGGCATTTTTTATGGCATCTGCATTATTAATGCATTATCGTGTAAAAGATAAATTAATAAAGTTTATTCCTGCGGGTGTTACATTTGCTTGTTGCGTTGCTATTGTCGTTGTATCTTGATGTCTAAAGCAATTGCATTGTTAGAAGAATTTGCGGAAACC
>Ga0228656_1000165_pt1 | contig 17818 bp, 16 predicted proteins | sample 68DmetaG_FD_183045 | JGI IMG/M metagenome (GOLD analysis project Ga0228656, IMG submission 183045) | Seawater microbial communities from Monterey Bay, California, United States - 68D | ecosystem: Environmental > Aquatic > Marine > Coastal | place: USA: California | collected 2016-11-07 | reverse complement strand
ACTTTGTATTGCAGTGTTGAAATTGATGTTTGTGAAATGCTTGAACAAGCTTATGAAAAAGAAACAGGCACTAAAGTTGCAATGACAAGAGCAAGTAGTGGTGAAACTTTTGCAAAAATTAAAGCCGAGTCATCAAATCCAAAAGGAGATGTTTGGTTTGGTGGTACAGGTGATCCACACCTTACAGCTGCACAAGAAAATTTGACTGCAGAATATAAATCAAAACATTTTAATGATTTATTACCAGCAGCTCAAAACCAAGCTGTAAATGCAAACTATAAATCTGTTGGTATTTATGTTGGTGCATTAGGTTTTGGATACAATAAAGAACTTTTAGCAAAAAAAGGTTTGCCAGCTCCAAAATCTTGGATGGATTTGACTAAACCTATTTATAAAGGTGAAATCCAAATAGCTAACCCAAATTCATCTGGAACTGCTTACACAACTTTAGCAACAATTATCCAGATTTTTGGTGAAGATAAAGGTTGGGATTATATGAAAGCACTTCATTTGAATGTGAATACATATACCAAATCTGGTTCTGCTCCAATTAAAGCAACTGGTAGAGGTGAAAACTTAATTGGTATTTGTTTCCAACATGATGGTGTGAAACAAACTAAAAAAGGTTTACCTGTTGTAACTGTATCTCCTGAAGAAGGAACTGGTTATGAAGTTGGATCTATGAGTATTATTGCTGGTGCAAGAAATATGAAGGAAGCTAAAAAGTTTTATGACTGGGCTTTAAGTCCTCCAATTCAAACTATGGTCTTCACTTCAGGAAAATCTTTGCAAGTGCCATCTAATACTAAAGCACAAGCTGATCCTGATGCTCCAGATTTATCAACTATAAACTTAATTGATTATAACTTTAAAGTTTATGGAGATAAAAGTACTAGAGCGGGCCTGTTATCTAAATGGGACAACGACGTATCTGTAATTCCTAGATAATATTAGGAATTAATGAGAGGACTCGTTATCTGTTGGATGCTCATAGGAGGATTGGGTTTCCTAATCTTTCCTTGGTATGTAACAGGTGACGGGTTTTTCTCTATTAACTGGATTAAAGAATATTCTTTAGAAGATTATGGTTCAGTATTACCTCAGGTTTTTATAAACCAAAAATATTGGCTTTTACCTTTAGCCGCTCCCCTATTCTTTCCTTTAGCAACACTTAAATTAAATCAAAATAACCCTCTTTATTCAAAGATTTTTTTATATTCAGGATTAATTGGTTTTTTTTATTTTTTTCTTCAAGGATTTTCAATTGGTATTAGAGGATGGAATTTTGAAATTTTTCAATCAATATTTGGTGATGTAGAAAATCAGTTTGGAGTAGGTTCTGGTGCAGTTTTAACCTGTTGTACATTTATTTTTTATATTACTCATGGTTTATCTTCTAGAGGATGGCTAAATGGTGATAATTTTATCGTTGGTAGTATTGGAAGCATCATCATCTTAGTTTCAACTTTTGTATTCTTCCCAATTTTTAGAATGTTTACAGTTGCTTTTAAAGGGACTGAAGGTGGCTATGAAATAAGTAATTTTTCAGACAAAATATTAAATAAAGGTATTTGGGGACTGGATTGTCTCTATAGCGATTATGCTTGTGGTGTTTTTTGGAATACAATTACAATGGGAACTCTTACAGCATTTTCATCAACAATTTTAGGATTAGCTTTTGCACTTTTAATCGCAAGAACTAGTTTTAAGTTTAAAAAAACAATAAGAATACTATCTGTATTACCAATAATCACTCCCCCTTTTGTAATTGGTCTGGCAATAATAATTTTATTTGGAAGATCAGGTGCAGTAAGTACTTTTTTAGAATGGGGTTTTGATATTGAACCTTCCAGATGGATTTATGGTTTACCGGGAATATGGTTTGCCCAAACTCTAGCTTTTACCCCTATTGCATTTCTAATTTTAATCGGAGTTGTTGAAAGTGTTAGCCCATCAATGGAAGAAGCATCACAAACATTGAGAGCTTCTAAGTGGCAAGTTTTTAAAACTGTTACTTTGCCATTAATGAGACCAGGTATAGCAAATGCATTTTTAATTGGCTTTATTGAAAGTTTGGCAGACTTTGGTAATCCATTAGTACTGGGGGCAGAATATGATGTCTTATCTACAGAAATATTTTTTGCAATTGTTGGTGCACAATATGATGAAACAAAAGCAGCGATACTTGCAATGATTTTGTTATCAGTTGTACTCGTAGTATTTTATTTACAAAACCAGTGGTTGGGTAAAAAATCCTATATTTCAATTTCTGGTAAAGGCGATAGTGGTATGCATCCTGAGCTTCCAAAGAAAACTAAATGGATAATTTATTCAACTGTACTTCCATGGGCATTCCTAACATTTGTTATTTATTTGATGATTATGTTTGGTGGTTTTGTTGAAATGTGGGGTGTAGATCATAGTTTCACCTTTAAACATTATATTGAAGCTTTTAGCATTGATTGGGTTAAAGAAAGAGGATTATTGTGGACTGGTACAGCGTGGAATTCATTTAACACAACATTTGCGATAGCAATAATTTCTGCATTACCAACAGCTGCAATCGGTATTTTAACAGCCTATCTTCTTACAAGACATAAATTTAAGGGTAAAAATGCTTTTGAATTTGGTACCATGTTAAGCTTTGCAATCCCTGGGAGTGTTATCGGGGTAAGTTATGTTTTTGCTTTTAATGTTCCTCCTCTTGAGTTGACAGGAACAGGAATAATTTTAGTAATTGCTTTTGTTTTTAGGAATATGCCTGTTGGGGTAAGGGCTGGAATGGCTGCAATGAACCAGCTTGATCCTCATTTAGATGAAGCATCATCAACTTTAAATGCATCCAGCTCCCAAACATTTAGAAACATAATTCTTCCATTACTTAAACCTGCAATCACTGCATCTCTAGTATTTAGTTTTGTAAGAGCAATGACAGCAATTAGTGCTGTTATCTTCCTTGTAAGTGCAAATTATGACTTGGCTGTTTCATACATTTTAGGAAGATTAGAAAATAACGACTTTGGTCTAGCAATAGTATATTCGTCTGCACTAATAGTTGTTATGTTGTTTACAATATTGCTTATGCAATTAATAATAGGCAAACGTAAATTAGGAAGAAGAGATCAATCTGCAGGCATATTACAAGGAAACTTAGGATAATGAAAAAAGCTGAAGTAAAATTTGAAAATATAACAAAAAAATTTAATGAAACTGTGGCTGTTGATAATGTTAGTTGTATTTTTGAAGCTGGAACTTTAACTACTTTACTTGGTCCATCTGGGTGTGGAAAAACAACTTCATTAAGAATAATTGCAGGGCTTGAAAGAGCCACAAGTGGAAAAATTTTAGTTGATAATGAAGACGTTACTATATTGCCAGCAACTGACAGGGATGTTTCGATGGTATTCCAGTCTTATGCTTTATTCCCACATATGAGTGTTATTGAAAATGTTTCTTATGGATTAAAAATGATCAATGTAAATAAAGAGGAATATACAGAAAAAGCATTAGAAACTTTAAAATTAGTAAACTTAGATGGATATGAAAACAGAATGCCATCAGAATTATCTGGAGGTCAGCAACAAAGAGTAGCTGTCGCAAGAGCAATTGTACTAAAACCAAAAGTATTATTATTTGATGAACCTCTTTCAAATTTGGATGCAAAACTTAGAAGACAAGTTCGTGAAGATATAAGAGAAATTCAACAAAAACTTGGAGTAACAACAATTTATGTAACACATGACCAGGAAGAAGCTTTAGCAATATCAGATAAAGTTATCGTTATGAATAAAGCAGTAATTGCTCAACAAGGAAGTCCTAAAGATCTTTATAATTTTCCAAAAAATAAATTTGTTGCTAATTTTATTGGTGATGCAAATGATGTCTCTGCTGAAATAATTAACAAACAATCAGATACCTACGAACTCAAATTAGCTGAAATGAGTGTAAAGATTAAAAGTAATCAAGATTTAAATGGTAAAGTTACTTTAGCTTTAAGGCCAGAAAAAATTAAAATTAAAAGAAACAATGACAATAATTGTATTCATGCAACAATTAAAAATGCCTCTTTTGTTGGTAGTAGCTATCAATATATTTTAAACTCAAAAATAGGAAATTTATATGTTGTTTCAGGAGATACAAACGACGTATTTAAAGTAGGAGAAGAAGTATTTTTAAGTATCAATGAAAAAGATATTAAAATTCTTAGTGATTAGATTGGCCGCCACTTTCATCGTAAGGGTTAAATCTTAAACTTCTTAAAAACTTTCGAACATCATTCACAAGTAAATCTGGCTTTTCCAATGCAGCAAAATGGCCTCCAGCTGGCATTTCAGTCCATTGTTTGATGTTAAAAATTCTCTCTACGTAAGATCTTGGTGGCCACTCAGACATTTCAGCAGGAAATATTGCTGCTGCAGTTGGAATCTTTATCTTTTTAAAATTACTTGGAAATAATCTTCCACCCTCTTCTCTTCTTCCATAGTAAATCCAAGTAGCTGTATTGAAGGTTTTGGTTAAAACATAAACCATAATATTTGCTAGCAATTTATCTTTTGAATAAACACTTTCAATTTTGTTATTATTTAAGTCAGACCAAGCATGCATTTTTTCTAATATCCAAGCAGCAATCCCTACAGGACTATCCATCATTCCGTAACTTAATGTCTGAGGCTTAGTTGCTTGTTGTGTTCTATATCCATCTTGCATAATTTGGTCTTTATCAAATCTAACTTGCCATTTTTTTTCTTCATCAGATTGAGGCCCATCTGGGTGTCGCATTGTAAGACAATTTATGTGGATTGCTTTACAAAAATTAGAGTGATCATAACCAAGCCAATTTGCAATGGTTGCACCCCAATCGCCACCTTGTGTAATATAATTTTTATATTCAAGATTTTGAGTCATGAGTTTGTTAAATATTTCAGCCATCTTTCTTGGACCAATAGGTTTTAATGGTTTGCTAGAAAAACCAAACCCAGGTAGTGAAGGAACTATTACATCAAAAGAGTCTTTTTTATTCCCTCCAAATTTTTCAGGGTGTGCAAGTTTTTCTATTATATCTAAAAATTCAACAACTGATCCTGGCCACCCATGCATTAGAAGCAATGGAGTAGAATTTGGATTACTTCCTTCTTCTTTAATAAAATGAATTTCCTGTCCATCCACACTAGTAGTAAAGTTTGAAAATTTATTAAGCTCTAACTGGTGTTTACTCCAATCAAAATCTTTAATCCAATAATCACATAATTCTTTTAAATAACTTTTATTTGTTCCATGAACCCAATTTTCTAAATCGACTATAGAGTCCCATGGATAGTCTTTTACTTTTTGATAAACCAAAGATATTTCTTTTTCAGTAAAATTAACGTTAAATTCTTTAATCATTTAATAAAATTTAGTATCTAAAATAATAAATTCTACTATATACATTTTTAAATTTAATTATAATCATTGTTTATGCTTTCAAATAAAGAAATTGTCTGTCCTAATAATCTACTTGATGAAGCTCACAAGAAAAAAGGTGTAAAAGTTGCAGTTGTAAATGCTGGCAAACCATTGCCCATGCTTTCAGTTCAGGATGCAGTAAATGAAAATTTAATTGAACCTATTTTTATCGGAGACCAAAAAGAAATTCTAAAATGTGCAGAAGATTTGAAATGGGATATTTCTCAGTATGAAATTATTAATGAACCTGTAGAAAATAATACTGCAAAAATTGCAGCAAAACTTGCTAGCAAAGATAAAGTAAAGATAATTGTTAAAGGTCATATTCATACCGATGTACTAATGAAAGAAGTTTTAAAGCGTGAGTATAATTTATTAGGCAAAACTCGATTAAGCCATATTTGGCATATGACTGTAGAAAAGGATGATAAGCCTTTAATCATTACAGATGGAGCTTTAAATGTTTTACCTAATGTAAAAACAAAAATGCATATTCTTAAAAATGTAATTAATTTTTCTAATAGAATAGGAATAACTAGACCAAAAATTGCTGTTTTATCAGCTACAGAGGAAGTTTTAGATAGTGTCCCAAGCTCTTTAGATGCAGCAGAAATAACCAAAATAGCAAAAGAAGAAAACTTAGAAGCCGATGTATTTGGCCCTCTTGCTTTTGATAATAGTATTTCAAAAAAATCAGCAGCAATAAAAGGAATTAAAAATATAGTAGCTGGTGAAGCTGATGTATTATTAGTTCCAAGTGTTGAGACTGGAAATGGTTTGGTTAAAATGATGATATATTTTATGGGCGCATGCGCAGCTGGAGTTGTAGTTGGTGGAAAAGTTCCAGTTGTAATAACAAGCAGATCTGATGAAGCTCAGGCAAGACTAGCATCTATTGCTGCTGCTGTAGTTGCTCTAGATTAATTCAAGGTATTAAAATGAGACCATTTGATTATATAAGTCTATATTTCCTAGTTATTATCTTGTGTGTCGTTAGCGTCAATATTGGTTATAGATTTTATTTTTAAATCATTGAATTAGATTGCTTTATACATTACTAAGAACTTCTTAAAATAAAGGAACTAAACAATGGCTATACAATATTTAAAAAAATCACCAAAAACTTCTTCAACAGATGATACAAAAACTAGAGAAATAGTTGAAAATATTCTTAAAGATATTGAACAATCTAAAGAAGAAGGTTGTAAAGAATATTCAAAAAAATTAGATAAGTATGAAGGTGATGTAGTCGTTTCAAAAGAAAAAATTGAAGAAATTAAAAAAAGTTTAGATCAAAAAACAAAAGATGATATTCAATTTTCTCACGAAAGAGTTAGAAAATTTGCTGAAGCACAATTAAAAAATTATGGTCAGGATTTTGAAGTTGAATTATCTGACGGGTTGTTTGCAGGACAAAAACTAATTCCTGTTAATACAGCAGGTTGCTATGTGCCAGCTGGTAGATATGCTCATATAGCTTCAGCTGTAATGAGTGTAACAACTGCAAAAGTTGCAGGTGTAAAAAATATTATTGTAGCAAGTTCTCCAAAGCCAGGTGTAGGTGTTCATCCATAATTGTTTATACAGCAGACCTTTGTGGTGCAGATTCAATTTTAAACTTAGGTGGTGTTCAAGGTATAGCGGCAATGACTAATGGCTTATTTGGTAATGCTCCAGCTGATATATTGGTTGGTCCAGGTAACCAGTTTGTTGCTGAAGCAAAAAGAATGTTGTTTGGAAAAGTTGGTATTGATTTGTTTGCAGGTCCAACTGAAATAGCTGTAATTGCTGATGACAAAGCTGATGAAGAGTTAGTAGCAGTTGACTTAGTTGGTCAAGCTGAACACGGCTATAACTCTCCTGCTTGGCTATACACAACAAGTAAAAGGATTGCTGATTATGTAATAAAAAGAGTTCCAGAATTAATTGCTGAACTTCCAGACTTACCGAGAGAAAATGCAGGTGCTGCATGGAGAGATTATGGAGAAGTAATTCTTTGTGATACTGATGAAGAAATGGCGACTATTAGTGATGAATATGCTCCTGAACACTTAGAAGTACAAACACAAAATTTAGAGTGGTTTCATAAAAGATTAAAAAATTATGGGTCATTATTTATTGGAGAAGAGACTACAGTTGCTTACGGGGATAAATGTTCTGGTACAAATCATATTTTACCTACAAAAGGTGCAGGAAGATATACTGGTGGTTTATTTGTTGGAAAATTTATCAAAACTTTGAGTTTTCAAAGAATGTCCAAAGAAGCAACAAAAACAGTTGGAGCTGCTTGTGCAAGAATTTCAAGATACGAAGGAATGGAAGCTCACGCAAGAACTGGTGATGTAAGATTAAGAAAATATGGTTTTTCTAACTAAGATTTAACTCTATTTCCATTTTCATCAAATACAAAAATATCTTTTGAATTAAAGCCAATACTATTTTCAATAGTGTGATGGCTTGGAATTTTTGCGCTGATTTCGTATTGATCCATTTTGATATAGGCTATTTTTTCATTACCTAAATTTTCAATTAAATCTACTTTTGGGTTAAACTTGTATTCACTATTTTCTGAAACACCCAAATGTTCAGGTCTTAAACCTAAATAATAGTCTTTTTTAGAAAAATTTATTCCATCAATTTTAATTGAATTTCCTAAAAATTTAATTTCGTTATTTGAAATAATATTATCACTTGTAATTTTTAAAATATTCATTTTTGGAGTTCCAATAAATTGGGCAACAAAAATGTTTGAAGGATTGCTATATATTTCATCTGGTGTTCCAACTTGTTCAATATTTCCATGATTTAAAATAACTATCCTGTCAGCTAAAGTCATAGCTTCAACTTGATCGTGTGTTACATAAATCATATTTGTTTTTATTTGATTGTGAAGTTTTGAGATCTCAACCCTCATTTCAGCTCTTAATGCAGCATCAAGATTTGATAATGGTTCGTCAAATAAGAAAATTTTTGGATTTCTTGTAATAGCTCTTCCAATAGCAACTCTTTGTCTTTGGCCTCCTGAAAGCTGTTTGGGTTTTCTTTCTAATAATTCTTCAATTTTTAAAATTTTAGCAGCTTGCATAACTTTTTGCTCAATTTCTTCTTTAGATCTTTTTTCAATTTTTAGACCAAAAGACATATTTTCATAAACATTCATATGTGGGTACAAAGCATAAGATTGAAAAACCATTGCAGTTTGTCTTTTTGATGGATGCAGCTCATTAACTAATTGGTCATTAATAAATATTTCACCCTCATCAATTTGTTCTAATCCTGCAATCATTCTTAATAAAGTAGATTTTCCACAACCTGAAGGTCCAACTAATACTAAAAATTCATCTTCTTTCCCTTCAAGATTAAAATTATTTATAATTTTATTTGATCCAAAAGATTTATGAATATTAGTAAATTTTATATTAGACATTGTTATTCTTTTATTAGTTCAAAAATATCAACACCAATTTGATTTAAAATATGAGCTATGTCAATCGGAACCCAATTCTCTCTTATTTTGCCTTCATCATGATGATAAAAATCCATTACTCTCATTGTAACATTTTTATTGTTTGGAGGATATCCTAACCAATCATTTGAACCATATGTTGCTTGAATGCTGTGCCATCCTGCGGTTAAAGAAAACTTTCCATCTCCTAATTCAGAATAATGACCTAGTTTCCAGTAATTTCTTTCTTTGAAGGTTTTTCTAAAAGGAAGTTGATGATAATCCACAAAACCTTCTAACGATCTTGCTGTCCCTATTCCACTTGGTCCATACCAAATCATTTTATCATGCCAAAATTCTGCTTGAGGATGATCAATTAGTTTTAATTTTAAATCTTCATCTGAATTTGTATCTAGTTCAGGTTTAATATTTAGACTTCTTTGCATGATCAAAGCTTGTTCTAAATTTAATTTAGAAATGTTGATATCTTTTTCAAAGAAATTTACACCATCAGTATTAATTGGGTTTAGCCAATTACCTTCAGCACCTCTTGACTTATGAATAGGAAAAACTCCTGTTTGAAATATTAAGTCGATAACATCTATTAAAATATGACTTTCAACTATTTTGTCATTTTTAAGTTCGTGTATTTCACAACATCTTAAATTAACCATCTTGTTATTAGGTCTAATACCAAGCCAATCTTTTTTAAAAACTCCAGAAAGCGTAGAAATTGAAGCAACTTGTATTTTATCTCTAAACGTTCCACCGATTATTAGTTGTGTTCTTCTCTCTAAATCAGGGAAAGACTCAAATAATGGTAACCAATAATCATCTTTATATTTATCAAGACCACTAAACTCATTAATAGGGTGAAAACAATTAACCTTTATATCTTTAGCAAAATATTTATTCAAATTATCATCTAGCTTAGATTTTCCAGAATGAACTATATCTGTTAAATAATTTTTTACTTTTTGTTTGTTTTTATAATTTTCTTCAGGAGTAATAATAATATTTTCTACGTCTTCTTGCCCTTTAAGTCCTGTGTCAAAATTTTCAATTTTCATATATAAAACAGTTATATTTAATAAAAAGACAATAAATATTATGACTGAAAGAATTGCAAGATTTAATGAGCTGACACCTAGCACCTTACCTTTTGTAGAGGGAAGAATTGAAGGTCACAAAGAAAGAAAAAATTATTCAATTGTAGGTCCAGGTGTCGCAGAAGATAGTCAACAATCAGTTAAGATTTCTAAACCTCATGGTTATAACCTTGGTGCTGTTAGTGCTAATCCAAAAAATGGCTCTGGACTTCACAGTCACACAACTGCTGAAGTTTTTTTAATTTATTCTGGTAACTGGAGATTTTATTGGGGTGCAGATGGTAGAAATGAAATAATTTTAAGTAAAGGTGATATTATTTCAATGCCAACAAATATGTTTAGAGGTTTTGAAAATGCTGGTGATGAAGAAGGTTTAATTTTTGTTGTGTTGGGTAATGATGATCCTGGAATAATAACATGGGTTCCAAATGTTTTGATTAAAGCAAAAGAAACTGGGCTAGCTTTATTGGATGATAACTCATTAGTTGATCTAAAAGAAAGTAAAATACCTCCAAATAGAAAACTATTAGAGCCAATTACAAATGAAATGCTTCAAAAGTTTGATAATTATGAAATAAATGAAATTGAAAAGTTTATTTGTAGATTTAAAAATCAGACTAATCATGAGATTGATTTAAAAAATGGAATTAAATTAATTCAGATTATTGGAAGTAATTTTTCTGACAATAAATATGATCATTTAATTAATCATAATACTGGTTTTAATTTAAGTATTTTAAAAGCTAAAAAAGGTCTAATTGAAGATTTAATCTTTGATAAACCAACTATTTTATTTTCACAAAAAGGAACTTGGAAAGTTAAAATTGAAAAAGATGAATTTAATATTAATTCAAAAGATACATTTTCTCTTCCGTTAAATACTAAAGTTAGTATTTCTATTGATAATAATGAAGAATGTTTTTTAAACTGTGTTAGTAAAACTTAATGAAGGGCTTTGATAAAAAATATAAAAATTTTCCAGACTATATTCTAAAAATTACTAAACAGATTTGGGAGGGAAAAGATGTAGATTCAATTGGTGAATTTTATACTGACAATATCCCAGTTAGGTCTCCTTTTGGAATAACTTATGGTAACAAACCTGTTATAGAGGCAACTTATAATACCCTAAAAGAGTTTCCAAACAGACAGTTATTAGGTGAAGATGTTATTTGGAACGGTAATGATGATAAAGGTTATCATTCTTCACATAGAATTTTAAGCAAAGGAACACATTTAGGAGATGGATTTTACGGTAAACCTACAGGCAAAGATATCTATTATAGGGTAATAGCAGATTGCGCTTGCAAAGATAATCAAGTGTACGATGAATGGATTGTAAGAGATCAAGGAGCAATGGTAAGACAAATTGGTTATACACCAAAAGAATTTGCTCAAATTATGATTGATAAAGAAGGTGGATTAGAAAAAGCTAAAAAACTTTTTGATAAAAATGATATCAAGCCGTCAGATTATTACCCTATTAATGTAGAAAAAAGTTCTCCAGGCGAAAATTATTCAAAAATATTAAGTAAAGTTTTTGAAGGAGGATATGATTTTAAAGATTATAATAGAGCTTCAAATATTTACTGGCCAGGAAACAAATTGGGTCATGGAAGAGAAGATATTTCTAAATTTTGGAACTCTTTAAAAGATATTTTTACTGATATTAAATTCACTATTGAACATGTTGGATATTTAGATGAGTCTAACAAAAACCCGAGGGCATCAATTAGATGGTTTTTAGAAGGTGTGCACTCAAATGATAGTGAAGACTATGGTAAAAAAACAAATTCTAAATTATTTATTATGGGAATAAATCATGTAGAGTTAAATCAAGATGGAGTGATAAGAGAATGGGTATTGTTTGATGAAGTTGCAATCTGGAAACAAATTCTAATGAATAATAATTAAATGACTAAAATTAAAACAACACATGTTGGAAGCTTACCAAGATCAAATGAACTCTCTGATCTTCTTTTTAAAAAAGATAAAAAAGAGAAAATAGATTTAGATAATTTTGATGCAGTAGTTAAAAAAGATGTAAAAAAAATTGTAAAAAAACAAATTGATATAGGTGTTGATTTTATAAGTGATGGGGAAATGTCTAAGATTAGTTATGCAACTTATGTAAAAGATAGAATAGATGGTTTTTCGGGAGAAAGTGAAAGAAAAGCTCCTAGAGATCTTGATGATTTTCCAACATTTAAAGAACGAATTGCAAGAGCAGGTGGAACACCAACTTATACAAGACCTTGCTGTACACATGAATTAAAGATTAAAGACACTTTATCTTTAACAAAAGATATAAATAACTTTAAAGAAGCACTTAAAGAAAATAATCACAATCAAGCATTTATGAATGCAGCTTCTCCTGGGGTAATTTCTGCTTTCTTACCAAATAAATTTTATAAAAATGATGACGAATATTTAGATTCTTTATCAAAGCTTATGAAACAGGAGTATGAGGAAATTGTTTCTAATGAAATATATTTGCAACTAGATTGTCCTGATCTTGCTTTAGCAAGACACATGACATTTAAAGATTTGTCAGAAGATGAATTTTTAAAAAGAGCAGAAAAGCAAATTGAATTTCTTAATCAGTCTTTAGAAAATATTCCACAATCTAAAATTAGAATGCATATCTGCTGGGGCAATTATGAAGGACCTCATTCACATGATATTTCTTTAGATAAAATTTTACCTTTAATTTTAAAAGCAAATGTTGGAACATATTTGCTAGAGTCATCAAACCCAAGACATTCTCATGAATGGCAAGCATTTGAGGGCATTAAACTACCTCAAGATAAGCTTATAGCTCCAGGTGTGATCGACTCTACTACTAATTTTATAGAACACCCAGAGGTTGTAAAAAATAGACTTATTCAGTTTTCAAAAGTAGTTAACAAAGATCAATTAATGGCAGGTACTGATTGTGGATTTAGTACTTTTGCTGGATTTGGAAATGTTGACGAAAATATAGTTTATAAAAAATTAGAGTCACTTGTAATTGGTACTGAATTAGCATCAAAAGCCATTTAATTTTTTTCTTTAAAAATATTTAAAAAAACGACAAAATGTCCTGATAAATACTTTTGAGTATTTGATAGAGTTTAATCTCTTAATTAAAAGAAAGGTAATAACTATGAAAAAAATATTAATCGCATTATCATTTTTAGTATTTGGTACATATGCTAATGCAGACTGTAATATTAAATCTGGATCAATCAATATTTTGGCTAATGATTTTCCAGCACTAAGAACTCTTGTTGATACTGCTAAAGAATGTAAAGGAAGTGCAGACTTTAAAGTAACTCATTCAGCAGAACATAATAAAATTGCTGTGCCAGCATTAACAGCTAACCCTTCAGAATTTTCTGTTAGAGTAGCAGCGAACAGTTCAATTGTTCCATTAATGAATGGTGATTTGATTAGACCTATGAATGATCTAGTTAAAAAATATGGAAAAGGCATTCAAGATTCTCAATTAATTACAATAGATGGAAAAGTTATGGCTGTAGCATTTATGGCTAATACTCAACATTTATATGTAAGAACAGATGTTTTAAAAGCTAATGGTATTGCAATTCCTAAAACTTATGAAGAAGTTGTTGCAGCATCTGAAAAAATAAGAGCAGCAGGAAAAATGAAATATCCTTACGCTGCAGCTTATAAAGCTGGCTGGAACTTAGCTGAAGAATTTGTAAACATGTACATTGGTCATGGTGGCGAATTTTTTGAAGCAGGGTCAGCAAAACCAAGTATCAATAATGCTAAAGGTGTAGCAACTCTTAATATGTTAAAAAAATTAGCTGATTTAAGTAATCCTGATTATTTAACACATGATAGTGAAGCAATTAAAGTTGAATGGGAAGCTGGAAATGTTGCAATTATGACTTTATGGGCTTCAAGATCTGGAACTCTTTTAGATGATGAAGGTGATGCTAAAATTACTGCAGCTACAAAACTAGTTGCACCAGCAACTGTTGGTGGTGGAAACATTCCTGCTGCAACCCTTTGGTGGGATGGATTTACACTTGCTAAAAATAGACCAGATGCAGATGCAGAAGCTTCTTTTAGAGCAATGGCTCATGCTGCTTCTTCAAAAGAAATGGTAGCAAAAGCTTCAGACCAAGCTGTTTGGTTAGTTGAAGGATTTGTTCCAGGACCAAAATCTGTTGGTGTAATTGAAGCAGTTAAAATGGGTGCAAAACCTTATCCAATGTTACCTCAAATGGGACTAATGCACGGTGCCTTGGGTAATGAAATCGTTGAATTTTTGCAAGGAAATGAGACAGCTGAACAAGCATTAAAAGATGTTGAAGCTGCTTATAATACTAAAGCAAAAGAACAAGGTTTCCTATAATATCTAAGTATCTTTAAGTGGGGATTTATTCCCCACTTAACTAAAATTCATGCCTAATAAAAGTTTTTTTTGGTTTTTTTTACCAACTGGTTTAGCAATGATTTTATTCATTGGCTTGCCTATTATATCAACAGGTGTTCAGTCTTTTTATGCTCAACACGATCAGATTTTAAAAGAAGTTAAAAAATGTGATCCATTTGGCTGCAAAGTTTCGGTACAAATTGATCAAGAAGCATCTTCTAAAATTAGGGAAGAAAAGCCACTTGGAAAATTTAACGGTTTTGGAACTTATGTAGACAGAAATCATTTAGCAACTGATCAACTATCTAATTTTTGGAATGAGAGCAATTCAACTGGAGAATTTTTAACTAAAGTAGGTAATCTACCTTTTTATAAAGCATTAATTTTTACTTTAACTTATTGTATTATTGTTACACCGTGTGTTCTATTATTAGGATTTGTTATAGCCCTTAGTTTAAATTCAATTTCCAGGAAAATAAGAGGTGCTTTAATCTTTGGTACAATTTTACCAATGATCGTAACTCCATTAGTTGGTTCTTTAGTTTTATTTTGGATGGTAGATGCTGAAGGAATTATTGGAGCAAACTTACAATTATTGATGAATGATCCTTATCTATCAGTTAAATCTTCTAAAACGCTGACTTGGATCACAATTATTATTTATGGTATTTGGCATCACTCCCCTTTTGCCTTTGTAGTATTCTATGCAGCTTTACAAACAGTGCCTCAGGAACCGTTAGAAGCATCTATTATTGATGGTGCTTCAAGATTTCAGAGAGTTAAGCATATTGTTTTGCCTCACATTTATCCTGTTGTAACATTTGTTGCTTTAATTTCTTTAATGGATAACTTTAGAGTATTTGAACCTATCATTGGTTTTAGCGCACAAGGTAGTGCTCAATCATTGTCTTGGTTGATATATGATAATTTGGTTAATGAAGAGGTTATTTTATTTGGCTCAGCAGCCGCAACTTCAATAATGACAATAATTGGAATAGCAATAATACTAACACCAGTTTTAATAAGAACTTGGAGAGAATTTAGAACAAATAGATAATAATGGATTACGGATTAGATAAAAAATCAAATAGTTTAAAAACCTTCAATACTATGTTTATAGTTGTTTGGTTATTGCTTGCATGTTTTCCATTTATTTGGACTTTTTGGGGTTCTTTTAAAGTAAGAGCAGACTTTTTTTCAAGAGCTGATTGGTGGTATGCAATAACAGCCTTCAACACATTATTAGAAACTGGTAAAAGTTTTACAACTGAAGCTTATAGTGGTGCATGGTTTGAAGGTGAGTTTTGGAAAGCATCAAGAAACACGATAATAGTAACTGTAAGTGTAGTTTCTGTTTCTTTGTTTCTTGGAACCTTAGGAGCTTACGCTTTATCAAGATCTACAAAAAATTATGCATTTTGGATTTTAATTATTGCATTAGTATTTAGAGCTATGCCTCATATAACTTTAGTTTCTGGTTACTTATTTCCTTTTTTTCAATTACAAATTTGGGGAATTCTACCTACAACAATTGTAGTGTTAATAGCAATTAATCAACCATTTACACTTTGGCTACTTTACTCTTTTTTTAAAACTGTTCCAAAAGAACTTGACGAAAGTGCGCTAATAGATGGATGTACATACTTTCAAACATTCAGACATATAATTATGCCTGTGATGTGGCCAGGAGTTATAACAGCTGGATTATTTAGTTTAATGCTAGCGTACAATGATTTTACTGTAACAGCTTTATTACTTAATCAAGAAAATCATACAATGGTTCCTAAAATTCAGAGTTATCTTGGAACCAATCAACACGAGGGTAATTTGATGTGGGCAGTATCTGCAGTAGTTTCTGCTACTGCACCTTTATTCTTATTAGTAATGTTTTTTCAAAAACAAGTAATAAGTGGTCTGACTGCTGGAGCTGTGAAAGGTTGATAAAGTATAAAGCAGTAATATTTGGAGCTATTGGCACAATAGTAGAAACTTCAAATATTCAAAGAAAATCATTCAATAAAGCATTTAAAGAATTCGGATTAGATTGGTACTGGAGTTCAACAGAATATAAAAAATTATTAGAAAAGTCAGGTGGTGAAAATAGATTATCTAGTTATGCAAATAAAAAAAATGTCAAGATTAACACCAAAAAACTTAGGGACTTAAAAACTAAATTTTTTAATGATTACTTAAAAAAAAATGAAATAAAGCCAAGAGATGGGGTTTTAAATATTATAAATTTTTGTAAAAAAAATAATATTAAATTAGGTTTTGCAACATCTACTACAACAAATAATATAAATTCAATTTTTTTTACTTTGAAAAATACTATTAGTAAAAAAGATTTTAATTTTATTGGTAATGATAAACTTGTATTAAGAAAAAAACCTTATCCTGATATATATAAGATTGCTCTTAAAAAGCTCAATATAAGATCCAAAGAATGCTTAGCAATAGAAGATACAGAGGAAAGTATGAAATCAGCTTTGGAAGCAAAAATTAGATGCGTCGCATTTCCTGGAAAATTACATAAACATCAAAAATTTAAAGGTGCATATAAGATAATTAAGAAGCTTAATAAAAAAAAATTTTTTACTGATTTATAAATTTTTCAACCAGAATATTAAATTCATTTGGCTTTTCTAGATGAACATTATGACTACAATTTTCAAAAATTTCCAACCTACTATTCTTAATATTCTTATTAAGAGTATCGACTTGATCAAAATTATATGAAGTATCTTTATCACCCCAGACTATTAATGTTTCATTTTTAATATTTTTTAAATTATCAATCCCTGACCAATTTTTCATCGCTATTAGAGCATTATCAGCTGCTTCCAAAGAAACACCTTTAACTGCATTTTTGCACAAATAATAATTTTTATCTTGATCACCTTTTACAAACCACTTTTTTGGTACTCTTGAAAATGAAATATCAATACCATCTTTTTTTAATTTATTTCTAGTTTCATCTATAGTTTCAAACCTTCCGGGTATCTCTCCTATTGATCCTGTTGCAAAACAAATTAGTTTATTAACTCTATCCCCTATAATTTTGGTTATTTCTTGAACTATCATCCCACCCATTGAGTGACCTAATAAATTAAATTTCTGTATTTTTTTTTCTTCAAGAATATCAATAACAAATTGAGCCATTTGATTGATTGAATCTAGTGATTGGGCGCTACTACTTTCTCCAAAACCAGGTAATGCCAGAGATATAACCCTACAAGATTTTGAAAAATAATCTCTTTGATTACACCACATTTCTGATGATCCAAGGTAACCATGTACCAAAACTAATGGAAAACCACTGCCAACGTCATCAATATAAACTTTTTTCATAATGAAATAATGTAATATATTATGAATTCAAACAATTCAAATAAAGGAGTTATTATGGCTACTTATGAATGTCCAAAATGTGAA
>Ga0228656_1000148_pt1 | contig 18622 bp, 15 predicted proteins | sample 68DmetaG_FD_183045 | JGI IMG/M metagenome (GOLD analysis project Ga0228656, IMG submission 183045) | Seawater microbial communities from Monterey Bay, California, United States - 68D | ecosystem: Environmental > Aquatic > Marine > Coastal | place: USA: California | collected 2016-11-07 | reverse complement strand
CAAAATTTTAATCCACCTGATGCAACTACTTGCCAAAATGCTTCTGATCCGTGTTTCTTTTCATATCGTGCGGCCGCATTATTCGGTACATCATCACGTTCGTCCAACTCAATTTTTGCATTTAGTTTTGCATACTTCATAAAATCTCCACTGAAGTCGGTTAGAACTCCGTCCATGTCACAATAAATTGTATAAGGATTTTTGTTTTCTGAGATGAGATCAATCAATTTCACCACAATAAATATATACGAACTACTTCTTTTCTGTTACTTTATCCGAATTATTATCGTCAACTGATTCAGGTGGTGGAGTTTTAGCTTCTTTTCCAGGTTCGAAGTAAACTTCTCCGTCTTTGAGTTTAGCAATAAGTGTATCAGAAATAGAGTCATTTATTTCTTCTTCAAGAATTGCCTCTGCCAATGTATCTTCCAAGTGCTTTTCAACTGCTCTTCTCAATGGACGTGCTCCGAATTTTTCATCGTATCCGTTTTCAATAATGAAATCTTTTACCTTTGAAGACACTCTGATTTTAAAACCTTTTGAACGAACACGATGTCTTAGTTTTTGAATTTCAAGTTCTGCTATTTCTTTAATATGCTCTTTCGTCAACTTTCTGAAAATAACTAAATCATCAAGACGATTCAAAAACTCAGGTTTAAACATTTTTTTTGCTTCATCTGTTATCTTAGACTTGATTTCATCATAATCATCTTCACCTTTCATTTGATTACCAAATCCAAGTGAAACATTTTTTTGAAGTATTTCTGCTCCAACATTAGATGTCATAATAACTATAGTATTTCTGAAGTCAATGCTACGACCTACATTATCAGTTAAATGTCCATCTTCAAGAATTTGTAACAACAACTGACATACATCAGGATGTGCTTTTTCAATTTCATCAAACAACACCACAGAATATGGATTTCTACGAACTGCTTCAGTTAATTGTCCCGCATCTTCATATCCAACATATCCAGGAGGAGACCCAATTAAACGAGATATTGAATGCTTTTCCATATATTCACTCATATCGATTTGAATAATATTATCTTCACTTCCAAATATATCTTCTGTAAGACATTTAGCCAAGTAACTTTTTCCTACACCCGTTGGTCCCAGAAACATAAATGAACCAATTGGTCGTTTCGGGTCTTTTAGATCAACACGACTTCTACGAAGTGCTTTTGAAATAACTTTAGAAGCATACGACTGACCAATGATTTTTTGTGATAATCGTTTTTCAAGACCAAGTAGTCGTTGTGCTTCGGTCTTCTCCATACGACTTAGTGGAATACCAGTCCAATCAGATATTACTTTTAAAACATCATCTTGTCCTACGGTTATTCTACTATTATCACGATTATCTTTCCATCTGTCCAACAATTTTTCTTGTCGTGCTTTCAACTTGCGTTCAATATCTCTCCACTTCGCGGCATCTTCAAAGTTTTGCTCAGATACTTTTTCATCTTTATTTTGCTTTGCTTCTCCGATTTTAGTTTCAAGTTTATCAACTTCTTCGGGTTTCTTTAAAGATTCAATGCGAACACGTGATCCTGTTTCATCCATTATATCAATTGCTTTGTCGGGTAAAAATCTACCCGTGATATAACGATCAGAATGCTTTACAGTTGCAACAAGAGCATCATCTGCGTAATTTATGTTATGATGTTCTTCGTATTTGTGTTTAATTCCACGTAAAATCAATATTGAGTCATCAACAGACGGTGGTTCTACAACAACTTGTTGAAATCGTCTTTCGAGAGCATTATCTTTTTCAATATACTTACGATACTCTTCCATTGTAGTTGCACCTACACATTGAAGTTCTCCACGACTCAATGCAGGTTTTATGATGTTAGAAGCATCCATTGATCCTTCGGCTGCTCCAGCACCTACGATTGTATGAATTTCATCAATAAACAAAATAACATTTTTCGCAGATTGTACTTCTTTCATTACCGATTTGATTCGTTCTTCGAATTGTCCACGGTATTTTGTACCAGCAACCATTCCGGCCAAATCAAGCATATAAACTTTTTTGTCTAATAACATCTCAGGTACAGTTCCCATATGAATTTCTTGAGCAAGACCTTCAACGATTGCAGTTTTACCAACACCAGCTTCACCAATTAAAATAGGATTGTTCTTCGTTCTACGACATAAAATTTGAATCATTCTTGCAATTTCCTTGCTTCTGCCAATCACAGGATCAAGTTTGCCTTGTGCGGCCAAATCTGTTAATTCACGCCCAAATGATTTTAACGCAGGAGTTTTCATATTCCCCTTTGGATTGTCACCTACAGAATTTCCAGCAGATGCAGTTTCCATATCATTTGATTCATAATGTGGATCAATTTCAGACAAAATTTCTTTCCTGCAAATATCTAATTCTATATCTAAACTATGTAGAACTTTAGAAGCCAAACTTTCTTCATCACGTAATATTCCCAACAACAAATGCTCTGTTCCTATATAACTATGACTTAATTCTTTTGCTTCTTTTCCGGCAAGAGCAATTACTTTTTTAAGACGAGGTGTATGTGTTATCTCACCTTCTGTCTTACCCGTTTTGTTTTTCTTTTTTGAAGTATCTGTTTGTTCTTGTACAAGTGTTCTTAGTGCTACAAAATCAACCCCCATTCTCAGTAATGAGTTAACCGCAACACCTTGGCCAAGTGTGACGATGCCCAATAGTAAATGCTCAGTTCCTACTGCATTTGCTTCCATTTCCACTGCAATTCGTTTTGACAATGCAAGTGCCTGTTGTGCTCTTGGTGTAAGGTCTCCCATCATAATTTTAGTCTTTCGTTTGAATTGTTTATCATTCTCTTATAGTAAAGGTAAAGTTAATTTATGTCAATTTATTTTAATACATCTACATCATAATAAATAGTTAATACGACGTTGATTAGTGGAATCATTACAAATATAGTAAAATTGTACAAAAAGTGAAGAACAGTAGTTGTTAACAAACCCCAAAGTGCTTCTTGTTTTTCATAATATAAATAATAATTCCACGAAAAAACAAGTGCAGGAATAAAAACAATAAAAGGATAAAAAACTCCATTTGTATAATGAAACACAGAAAATATTATAGTAACTGCTAATATAATACTAGTTGGTCTACACTTCATTATAGAAAATACTTTTGTTAATAATACTTGAAATACAAGTGTTTCTGCCCAAGGTGTAACAAGTAAAGCATTTGTAAGTAATGCTACATCTGATATTACGATGGAATTTAAATTCAAGTCCGAAAACTTGAAACTAAGAAACAATATACATACAAGTGGTATTAGTGAAAAGAAATAAAACGCCACCATACAAGATCCAGGACCCCATATCCTGGTCTTTTCATATAATGCAGTTAACATTACTTGTGTGTTGCGTTCCAACGAGGTGGATCAAGTGGACACTTACTTGTACCAAGTAATAGTTTTGCACTACTACATCCACATTTACGACAACGGGCAATTTGAGTTTTAGCAATTTCTTGCCACCAACTACATCCTCTGCATATTGCAAGTCGCTGATTCCAAACACCTTTTGTTACAATTGGCCTTCCTGCCGATTGCCAAGATTTCATAGCACCAACAAAATTTTTTGCGACCGTTCCTAGATCGTCTGGTTTTAATTCTTCGTCATTATTGCTCATATCTTTAAATATATATTTAACCAAAAAAAAGTCAATTTTAAAGTCGTTTTAGAATGTCAGTTTTGTATTTTTTTTGAAATTTTTCAAAAGAAATTTTATTTCTCGTTCTGAACTCTGATTGACCTAATTTAGCAGACTTATTGTATCCACCGTCTTTACATAATAAAATTCCTAAATAATCAGCTTCTGCTTCAACATGGGGATTGTATTTTGTGTGTTTAAGAACTGAATGTGCTATTTCGTGTGCTTGAATAAAAGTTAACACCGTGTCATTGTAGTATCCGTTGTCTTTTAATCTATCCACATCAAAGAAGATTACTTTATCTTCACGCATAAATGCAAAACCATGTTTGTTGAATTTAGAAACAACAGAGTCGTATATTTTATCATCACGACTAACTCCGATGCAAATATGATGAGTTTTGAATTTATTTTTTATTTCTTTCATGTAACCTTTAATTGTATAGAAACTTGATAATTATTCAAGAGAATACCAAACTTCTCCGTTATCATCCTCATAACTAGATTCATCTGAAGATACGGTGTTTTCTGAATCAACTGGTTCATTACTTGCACTCTCCTGATCATGGTCGATCATGGTGTCATCAATAAACGGTAGTGAAGTTGGTGTGGGTGTATTGAATACGTCTTCTGTATTAGTGTCTTCAATAGTTTCTTCAACTAATGAATCACGTTCAATCATGGTATCATCTATCCACGATGAAGCTGGAGTTGGAGTTGATGGAACATCTCCTGCTCCTTCTTGTATTGAAAACGGTGTTTCATCAATCGCAAATTCAGTTTCGTCTGGACACAAATCAAATTCACAATTATTATCTGGATTTCTTGTTACAATTGAACCATCACCACAAACTTTTGCATCCTCCGGACATCCAACATTCTGAGATAGGGTGGTGTCTATTTTATGAATTCTAGGGTAACTCCATGCTTTGTGAGATGTAGTTTCTGTATCATTTTCAAAAATATAAAGATGCGAAGCACTTTCAATAGTATCTGGATCTGGTATAAATCCGGCAGTAGGACTCAATAGTGTAATTAAATGATTTCTATTGTCATCATCTACTCCAATCGTGACACCATCGTACTCTTCAACATCACCGTGTTCTGTGATATAATTATATTCGACTACCGCAGGTTTCCAGTGAGTTAATTTATTGTCATTTGGATTTACTTCACGTGACCCATAGACAGTTCTCCATGATAAATACTTATCAGCATCATCTGTTGAATTTTGAACCCACGGATTTAGTATATTTTTAATTTGTAAAAATTGATACGAGTCCTGTTCTAACCAACGATATTTTAATTTAGGAACATCAACAGATTGTGGAGGTTCATCAGTATCATCAGGACACACAGGAAACTTACAATCATTGTTCGGGTCTCGTTTCAAAAGTGTGCCATCTTTGCATCGTTTGTAATCAGATGGACATTTTCCGTCTAAATCAAGTATTTCAAAATTAGTAGCACTAAATCCAATTTCTTCATCAGCAATATCTTGAACTTTATCTATAAAAATACTTGATATAAATCCTGTTTCTCTGTTGTAACTGGATGATATGGAAAATGGATGCTTTTTAAGTTCTTGATTAATCCAACTGTACAAATCTGCCATTGAACGATATTTCATAGGCACAGGTTTTTTATCTTCAGCTTCCTCAATTCCTTCGTTTTGATTAAGTGATATTTCTTGAGAACTTTCTTTTTTGACGATTTTGTATATTTTTTCATAACGCACATACAATGTAACAGTCTGTGTCATTTCTTCTGTGCAATAGCAACTCCAATTAAAATCAAACTTATAGTGATTATATTGATTTTCTTTCCATAAATTTTTCATGCTTTTGTGTAAATCTGAGTCAAATCCACACGGAGGAAAATTACAATCCATAAATCCATCACGACCTACATAACTTCCATCAGGACAAACTCGCACATCTTTGGTACATGGTTTTTCAACAACAGGTGGAGTTTCTTTGTCATCATCAACAGGAGGTCTTGCATATGCGGTAGTACAATTTTTAGTAATCATACCAAAGTTTTTAGAGTTTTCATCATGAAATCCAGTTACAAAGTCTGGAATATCTAGTTGACCCACACCTTTCTTTAAAACTATATAATAAGGATTTCCACATATTAATTTATCAAAACCAACCATAGACTCAGGAACATTAGTTACAAATGTTTTTATTCCAGTTCCATTCTCTGTGAACTGAAATACTTTTTCTATGACAGATGAGTGCTGAGTTAAATCAAATTCTTTACACACAGGATCACCACATTGTCCGTACCACCCCAAATATATTGCTTGGGTATTTTCGTTTTGTTTTAAAATTGCCATATTTTTGCTCCTATAGTATCCAGATTTATTATAAATATTACTCAATTAGATAATAAAGTTGTTATAGACTTCATAAATCAACTTATCACATGAATAAAATCTATATACCAGTATGTATCTGAATATTCTTCTCCGTTAACTTTATATATAAAATGATTCTTTTGATTTTGTAAATACAAACCAATTAATCCACGTGGAATTTGCAATAACACTTTGTTGTTATTAACTGGAGCAGATGCCCACCCACCTGGATTCGTAAATTTTACTGCGTTCTTTTTTAAATAATACAATGAAATTATTGTTCCGTCTGGAATATCTTTAGTGGTGATTTCTATTATTATACTTTTGGTTTGATACACCACTTCTTTAAAATTAAATGAAAAGGGTGAGTTTTTAGTTGTTACACAATTTCTGCGGTTTCCGCAAGTTTGTGTTACTAAATTTGATTCTTTTATTTGGTCTGTATAATAGTTTACATTTAGAATTCGGTTTTTAGGTTGCTCTAAAAACTCAACATCAAACAAAATAGTGTTTCGGGATGTCTTGCGTATATTGTATAATCTTATATCAGACGGCAACCCTAAATATGAAGTTGAACTTGGTAGTGTATGTGGAGAGAATTCATCTCCTTCTTTGAAAAAGTCACTTTTATTATCAGCAGATGATGCATCATCCAATTCAATATTGGATAATCCCGATTCTTGTAAATGATATAATCCATCTTGTTGCTCTAACGAAACACTCAATCCAGACTCACTTCTTTTATGAATTGGAATCGGATTTCTGTTGTCAAAAATTGGTGGATATTCATGTACTATACTCAATCCAGACTCACCAAGTTCTCTATCAAAATTGATACATTCACCGGTTGTGGTCTCGGTTCTGTAATCTACATACCAAATGTCAGGTAAGTTTGGATTTTTAAGTTTAATAATTTTTTTAGAACTTACAGATGAATCTAATTCAATGTCTGTTGTATTCTTTTTAATTTCCACGACATCCACAACTCCCTTGTAAAATTCAAACATTTTCATTCGTGTATATGAACTTGGAAAAAACGGAAAGTATTTTCCGGAACTTTGTTTGGTGAATCCCCAGAATCCGTATCCCATTGTATCTATTTTACTCATAGCAGATACATTGTTTGAATATAAATCTTTTAAATCAAATGAATGAATCAATTCGTGGACATAAACTCCAATTGGTTCTAATCTTGATGAATTACTTTTATCTAATATATTACAAATAGAAAATCGTCTCAATAGATCGTTTGAATCTGGATCAACTTTTAAGTTTCGTGATCGTATTGCTCTACTATCATTACAATGTATCACCAACCCAAACGCAGTTTTTCTATCGTATTGTTTATACGAGTCATCAAAATTTTTAGGAAAAACATTTGCTTTGTATTTTCGTCTAATTTGACTGAATGAATTTATTATATCCATTTTAAGTTGATTCGAGTCATTAATTCGTCTTCTATCTACAACTGAGTATGCCCAGTCATCGGGATCAGTTGAGTATTGGTTGTTTCCTAAATTCACAATTTCAAATTTTAAATCTATTTGATGACGAGTCACACTTTTAAAATAATCAGAAACTGATCCTGTAATTTTTGTATCGAAGTCTTCTTGTTCAGGATAAATATAGTTTTGCTGATTCAGCATATTTTCAATATCTGCTATCGTTAACTTAGATTTTATTGGATTATTGTTGTTGTCAAATTCTCCAAGATAATAAGATTCATCTTTAAAGGATTTTACTGAATTTCCGAACATATTTTTAAAATTCCAAAGACACACAAATACTTTGGTTTTTTGTCTTACTTTAAATTTTTGGTTTTTGAGATTTTCAAACGAAGATGTTGAAACAAAATTTTTGATTGTAATACTTGAACTTCCTGATTTAAAAACTATAACATATGCTTGGCCCACCTCAAGTTCTGTGAATGTCTGTAAAAAGTCAGGTTGACCAGATGTGTACGACTCAGTTACTCCGTTATTAAATCTAATTACTCTGTCAATTCTATTATCAAGTTTTAAATCATAATTTTCTACTTCACATTCATTAGAATTTACCACCCCATACCACCCAATATGAGATGAAAAAGTTTCTTCTAATTGAGGAATAGATAAAACAGATTCATTTAAATCAGGATCAATGTGTCCATCGGAATTTTCTAATACCAGTTTGATATCATCACGACTACTTGCAATAAAATTTTCTATATTAACTAATTGATTACCTTTTTCCAAAATAATAATATACGGATGTCCCTCTATAAATTCTGTTATTCCTTGTAAAAACTCAAGTTCACCTTTTCTGTAACTTTGTACTCTGGAGTTTTTAATGGTAAACACACTGTAAATTTCGTCAATTGCACTAAAAGACAATTGTTTAACATTACTTCCGTGGACACCATACCAACCTATGTACGATGCATATTGATTTTCCAGTTGAAGTAAATCACCCACGCACTTTATTTCCCGTGAAGGTTAGGGTCTTACCACGACAAAATCAATCCAAGGAAATGTATCCGAGTGATTTCCACCCGCATCAACCGAAAATCTAAAATGATTGGTTACACCTTTACTCAATTCTCGGGTAAATCTATCTAAGTCTGTTCCTGTAAAACTAATAACACATTCATTGTTGCTAACGGTTCCTGTGAATCTAACATCTGAATTTATTCCAGGATTCGTTTGCATATTGATGGTTGTACCGTCTGATATATTTTCTGTTTTTAATGTTGCTGATAGATTTCCGTATGCCTGACTTTCTGTCCACTCTGCTCGTTTTGAACTTGTTATTGGATGTCCTGTATTTCCCCAACTATAATCAACTTCAACAATTTTTGAACTTGGTTCGGAAATAAACTCTACGTCAAACAACATAGTTCCATTATCAGATTTTCTTATGTTAAAGACTTTAATTCCAGAAGGTACACCGGTTCGTGATACACTGCTCGGAACGGTAGATGGTGAAAATTCATCTCCCGGACGAAACAAGTCATTTGATATATTCCGTGAACCGTGTTGTGTATCGTATCTGCCATCTCGTTGTTCGATTGATATAAAATATCCAGATTCTCCTCTACGATGTGTTGGTTGTTTATGCTTGTTTGTTCTGTGACCTCCTGTTGAAGATTCGTGTATAAGTGCCAATCCATCTTCACTTATAAGTTTATCAAAGTTTACTACTGTTCCCGATGATTCTTTTGTTCTGTATTCAACCCACCAAACATCTGATTCAGTTGGATGGTGTATTCTATATAAACGATTAACATCATTTGATGGTGCTATTTCAATATCATTTGTGTTTTCTGTTATGTCTATAATCTCTGTATTAAATAATTTTCGTTGATTTGCTAAATATGATCGTGACCAAGAAATAGCATATCCAGGTAAATAAGGAGCACTTGATATAGAGTTTCCATATGATCCAGATGACATTACCGAAATTTTATTCATACCAGCACCTGCATAAGATGTATCGTACAAGTCAGGTAAACCAAATGCGTGTAAAGTTTCATGTACAATAACTCCAACAGGACTTATGGTAGCACGATCAAGATCACCACGGCCTGTCATTTTTCCTAAAAACGGATTAATGTTATATAATTGTTTACGACCATTGAATGTAAATTGATATTTATGTGCCCAGATAAAATCATTTCTATTATTAGAAACTGAAGATGCACTGAATCCTGCTTGTATTATAGTTAATGGTACTCCTGCCCAAAAGTCTTTATAGAAGTCACGACCATTTTCTTTTAAGTTTTGTAATACTTTAGGTAAAACTTTTTGTGCCAACCAAGCTCTTAACCGATTATATGATCTTCCTGCTCCATGACCACTATCACGATAATCTTCGGGAATCAAATACGCATAATCATTTAAATTATTTGAAGTTGGTTTTGGATCATTTCCAGCAGGTAAAACCTCAAAATCTAAATCAAGTTGATTAAATGAAATTGCTTTGTAGTATTCTTTCGCAGAACCAGTTGGTTTTGCTTTTTCGGGAGCATACGGCCAATTATACCCACTTCCGTTAAACATTTCTTCTACATCTTGTTTGGTTGCATATCTTTTAGTAGAACCACCCATTAAAAGTGGATTTGAAGTAAAATGCAATGATGTATTTGTATCACCAGTATCCCATCCAAGTAAAATGATAGGAAGTTTCATTTTCTTTGCAGCTACTTGTGGTGTCGGGGTTGGATCATTGACCACTTGAGGTGTAGGAGTTGGATTACTTGGTTCAGTTCCATCAGATGAACACATTTTTATTAATGGTTTTATTCCGTCAACCGTTGATGATAGTTCATTTGAAGAAACTACAAAGTCCGGAATTGTTATTACATTTTCTTGTGGGTTTGGTTTTAATGCAATCCAATATGCGTTTCCACACTCAAGTTCTGTAAATCCTTGCATATAATCCTCAGTACCTTCATTGTATGAAGAATATGTTCCACCTGTAAATTTATAAACTACTCCAATTTCAGATATTGATGTTAAATCAAATGATTGATCACAATCTGTTTCACCACATTTTCCGTACCATCCAAGGTACATATTATATCCCGTTTTGCTTTGCTTTAGTTGTCCCATTTTATTTTTCCTGTTTTAAACTTCTGTAAATATATTTTTGTTTGTTCCGTTGTTGCTCAGTGAATCTAAAGAACCTGAGTATTGCTTTCCGTCAGATTCTCGTATAAATCCACATTGTGTATTTGAATTTAGTGTTCCGACAATATTCAATGTAATTCCACCATCTTGGTAATTATCACCACCAAGTGAAATTAAATAACTACTCATTTCACTTCCACTTGATGTTTCATAAAAACATAATTTTCCTGTTGTTCCTGTTGCGGTGATATCACCTTTTTGAACAGATTGTCCTGAGATAGTGTTGATATAATTATCTGCACCGAGTTGTTCACATATATCATCTGTTGATGATTTGGGTGTTTCTTCGATAATCTCACCTGGTGGACAAGTTGCATCAAATGCCAAGTTATTTTCTCCACCCATAAATCCGTGGTTTGCACACATATAACTTATTGTTCCAAAATCTTCAAATACATAAATATTAACATCACCATAGTATCCTGTGCCGTATCCACCAGTTAAACTCGTTGTTCCTTCTAGTTTTATTTTTGATTCATCAGCATTTGATAAAAATAAAGGATGATCTATTGGTATATTTTTAAGAACATACTTTCCCAGACCCAACTTATATGGAGTTTTGTATTGAGATGTTCCGAGTAAATATTTTCCATTTTCAACAACTACATCTGTATTGATATCAGATCCTATACACGGGTCCTCTTGTGCACCCCCACCATCAACTGGTGTTGGAGTCGGTTGCTCAGGTGTTGGAGTCGGAGTTTGCTCAGGTGTTGGAGTCGGAGTTTGCTCAGGTGTTGGAGTCGGAGTTTGCTCGGGAGTTGGAGTCGGAGTTCTTTCGGGTGTTGGAGTCGGAGTTGGAGTTCTTTCAGGAGAAGGAGTGGTAATAAGATTGCATCTGACGTGTGGAGTTATTTCCATTATTTGCATACGATAGTTACCTTCGTGATCAAGTGAGAACTTTGTTCCTTTGATTTTTATGTATCGTGCATAAACTTGCAAGTCAAATTCTTCATTTTGGTTAGATACCTGAACATTTTCCCAATAATCATATTGAACATAATCTTTATCGGCATCAGATTTATAGTAAATTGTAAAGTCCACGGGAAATGCAACTATGCCACCATTTTTAAATCTAGGAACTAACGATATTTTATATACATCATACCAATCACCTAAATCCACTTCAATCCATTCTTCACCTGTGTCGGAATCTGTTCGGTTTGATGACCATCCGATATTGGATTTTGCGTCAATAGCACGGGTCGCAGTCCACTCTGAATTTGCTTCAGATGATGCGTTTGCACTTATCGGTGAAATAGTATTTAAACACAATGGTGTTGGAGTTGGTGTGGGAGTCGGAGTTCTCTCGGGAGTAGGAGTTGGAGTTTGCTCGGGAGTAGGAGTTGGAGTTCTCTCAGGAGTTGGTGTTCTCTCGGGAGTTGGTGTTGGAGTTGGTTGTAAACTATAAATTCTTGTGTGACCACTTTTATTTCCGTTGCCATCATTTCCATATGCACCAATTGCAACGAGTTTTCCATCAGCACTCAATGAAACACTACAACCACTATAATCTTCTGTTGCTTCTCCATCAATGTCTGATCCTAATTGAATCCACTCAGTTTCATTGAAATTATAAATTCTTGTGTGGCCACTATCTTCTCCGTTATCATCATTCCAAATAGCACCAATTGCAACGGTTTTTCCATCAGCACTCAATGAAACACTACAACCACTAAAATCATCTGATGCTTCTCCATCAATATCTGATCCTAATTGAATCCACTCAGTTTCATTGAAATTATAAATTCTTGTGTGACCACTGTTCTCTCCGTTGCCACCATTTAATACTGCTCCAATTGCAACGGTTTTTCCATCAGCACTCAATGAAACACTATCACCACTATAATCATATGGTGCTTCTCCGTCAATATCTGATCCTAATTGAATCCACTCAGTTTCATTGAAATTATAAATTCTTGTGTGACCACTTTCGGCTTCGTTGCCATCATTCCTATCAGCACAAATTGCAACGGTTTTTCCATCAGCACTCAATGAAACACTACCTCCACTATAATCATCTGATGCTTCTCCGTCAATATCTGATCCTAATTGAATCCACTCAGTTTCATTGAAATTATAAATTCTTGTGTGGCCACTTCTATCTGCTGTTTCGTTGGTATCATTATATGGTGCTCCAATTGCAACGGTTTTTCCATCAGCACTCAATGAAACACTATGACCACTATAATCATATCCTGCTTCTCCGTCAATATCTGATCCTAATTGAATCCATTCAGTTTCATTGAAATTATAAATTCTTGTGTGACCACTATCATCTCCGTTGCCATCATTTCCGTTGCCATCATTTCCTCCTGCTCCAATTGCAACGGTTTTTCCATCAGCACTCAATGAAACACTATGACCACTATAATCACCTGGTGCTTCTCCATCAATATCTGATCCTAATTGAATCCACTCAGTTTCATTGAAATTATAAATTCGTGTGTGACCACTATCTTCTCCGTTGCCATCACTTCCTCCTGCTCCAATTGCAACGGTTTTTCCATCAGCACTCAATGAAACACTATTACCACTATAATCATATCCTGCTTCTCCATCAATATCTGATCCTAATTGAATCCAAGATTTTAAAATTTCAGGAGTCGGAGTTTGCTCGGGAGTCGGAGTTTGCTCTGGAGTTGGTGTTTGCTCGGGAGTCGGAGTTGGTGTTGAATCATCTTCTACCTCACATGAACTCACAATACGATAATTTACACTTTCTGAATTTGCAGAAACAAAATTTTCAATTTCCAAAAATCCATCACCTTTTTTAAGAATGATTATATACGAATGACCACATTCTAGTGTTTTGATTTGCTGATAATCCAATGCTTCTCCATTTTCAATGCTTCCATTGTATGATAATTGACCAAATGAATCTGAACGAATTTCGTATATTGCGTGAATTTGAGAGTATAACTTTACTGCACTTGCTCCTGTACCACTTATTAAATTAAAGTCTGCACACTCTTCTTCTGTTTCTGCACATATTCCGTACCAACCTTGGTGGAACGTTAAATTATCTAAATTTTGATTTAATTTTATCATTTTTATATTTCCGTTAAAATTTGTGGTTCTGAAGTTGTATTATCAATTACACCTTTATAGCATTTACCATTTACTGATGTGTATATAATCGTGTTATCCACAGGTTCAAATGATAAAGTGATCAATCCTCCGAACAATTCATCACTTGATTTAAATACACAACTCATTAGTTCTGATTCATTGGTTAGTGTTCCTACGCATAAAACTCCACCTTCTTCAAATCCGGAGATTGTTACTCCACTTGGACCAGTTGGATTCGTTGAATCCGACATTCCTTTTGTAATTACAGTTCCTACATCACCTTCACAACAACTTGGTGTTTGCTCAGGAGTTGGAGTTGGTGTTAACTCAATTGTATCAACGGGTATAAATGAATTAACTGAAGATGTACTTGTTAATTGTCCTGCAAAGCATTTACCCGATTTTGTGCGGAAACTAAAATTAGTGCCATCAACATTTCCATAAACTGAAATACTAAGACCTCCGTCTTCATAGTTTTCACCAAGAGAAACATTATATTGTTGTACATGGGATGGTTCTGTAATTTCATTCCAACACAATCTTCCATCGGGACTTCCAATAACAGAAACATAGTTGTTATCCATTCCAACTCCGTTTTCAATTTTTGATGAAATCATTTCAAGAGAACAACAAAATTCGTTGAATGGTGTGGGAGTTGGTTCAGGAGTTGGTGTAGAAACAGAAGTTGGAGTTGGTGCTGGTATAGGAGTTGGTGTAGAAACAGAAGTTGGAGTTGGTGCTGGTATAGGAGTTGGTGTAGAAACAGAAGTTGGAGTTGGTGCTGGTATAGGAGTTGGTGTAAGTTCAGTTTCACCACAATCTTTCAAACGCATAGGATGAGTTGGTGCAAATGTATTTAAAACAACATGATCACTTACAGCACATCCAGTTATGCTCTGAGTTGTATTTTTCTTTAATCTTACAAAGTATCCGTTTCCGAATTTTAATTTTGAAATCGTTGATTTACTTGCATCTCCTGCATAATAAACTCCGTTGATTGCATATCCTTCCTCCGAAAATTGATGAACCTCTTGTACATTTGGAAGTGTTGTAAGATCAACAACATCAGTTGAATTTCCTTCACATACACCATACCAAATTAAATTATATTCATTTTTTAGTTCTGATGTGTATGTGTTGTTGTTGAATCCGCAGTTGCTTATACCAAGCATCTCTGTTTGATTTGTATCAGCAAGTCCGTTTATTTCCAATGTTGTGTTTTTATCGAGTTTTACTAAAAACAAGTTTCCTTCTTTTATAGTTGAAAACGGCTGAGACACAGAGTTATGAATTTTTGCATTCCACGACACAAAACCTTTAGTATCAGAAGTTTGTTTCCATACTTCCAATAAAGCATCTTTGTTTTGCTCAAGATTAAGAGAACCACCGTGTTCGTATTCAAAATTATTACAACGACCATACCACAACAACTTAAAAGAAGAATTCATTTGACTAAATTGCACATTTTTGTTTAGTTGTCGGTAACTATCTTCTGTATATACACGAAGTATTGCAGAATTATTCACCAAGTCATCAATCAAGTGCAAATTTTCATCTGTAAATTCAAACGAAAAGATATCTTCACCTATTATCTGTAATTGTTTAAATGGAAAAATCTTTTGCAAATCTATCAAATCTGCGTTTAGCATAGTTTCTGCAACATATCTCATACCTAAATAAATATAATTTTCCTATAAAATAAAATGAATATTAAGAATTATTATATTTTTGAATTCTCTTTGTCAACGAAGTAAGTGAAACATTAAAACCATACCTCTTAATTTCGTCACCACCTGCTTTGGTCTTTATTCCATATGCACCAAATTTATGCAAAGCAATTGCATATTTACCAGGATCATACTTCAATTCGTTTATTTTATCTGACATTTCATCAATAGAATAATATTTTGATAATTTAAAAATCAATCCCAAATCGTATTTTAGTGCTTCCAATAGTTGCAAAACTGAATCTATTTCATTTGAATCTAAATCTTCTAAATCAGTTGTTATGTTTCTGAAATTTCTCAACTCAACATCAAGTATAATTTCTTCGAGTTCACTTAAAACTTGTTTTTTATTGATGTATGACTTTCCATTTAACTTCATGTTACCAAACATTTTTTACGGTTGAACCAGTTGCTACATATGCTTTTATTTTTATTTTATTCCATTTAGTCGGATCACTTTCTCCGTTGTTTCCTAAACTTAAAATTGCCATTGTTCGATGCCAACCTTCCAACAAACGAAATTTATTTCCAAGTTTCAATACAATCACAGATTCGTTGGTTCCTGGTTTTAGTTTCTTGGCAAGGTTTCGTTGATATTCGGTTCGTTCTTCATCATTCGGAACATCATTCGGATTTGCGTTTCCGAATTTTCTCTGCATCATTGTTTTTTGATTTTCTTTTGTAAAATCAGACGCATTTAATTTCAACACTTGTTCTTTCCAAGATAATTCAACCCAGTCATTGAATTCATATGCAACATCATCTTCGTCTGCGTCAGGATTTTTTCTTAATATCTTTTCAAGTTCTTTTTGGAAAAACCCGTTTTTAGACATCACAAAATCATCAAACACATACTCGGGTGCATCAGAAAAAACCCCAGATAAAATTTCATACGATTTATTTGATGAAATTTCATTCAAAATATTTTTTAACAGTATCACCTTTATTCCAACACACTCAAAATATCGTTCTGCAATTCTTTTGTAATTGGTTTTGGCAACTCGTCTTTTGAAAAATACCCCCAATCTGAATGTTCTTCATCTATCACAGGTTCTATTTCATTTTCAATTTCTGCAAGATAATCATAAAATACTCCTCCTCCATGTGCTGGCCAAGCTGCTAAAAATTTCACAGAAGCAACTTCCAACTCAATTTTAGTTTCTTCTAAAGTTTCACGAATTGCAGCTTCTTTGATTTCTTCGTGTGGTTCTACATATCCAGCAGGAACACTCCAATAATCAGGTAATGCAGTATTTGGTATATCTTCACGTCGTTTACACAACAAAACCTTGTTTTTACATTTTATTAACACTCCACCAAAAGCAGGATTTTTATCTTCGTTTCTTCCGTCATCTGCGTTTTGCATAACATTATTCCTTTTCTAAAAACTCGTGTTTATTTATGATATACTCATCCTCTGCACCTTCGGTTTTAAATTTAAGTTCTTTGTTTAAATCAGCATAATAAAAATGCTTATAAAACAAACGATAGTCACCTTGCGTTACGAGTTTCTCTATATTATCCGCATATTCAGATAAAGTATATCCTGTTGTCTGTTTGCACACATCACCTTTGTATGCTTTGTCTTTAGCATAAAATTCAGGACGAATAAATCCACTACTTCCTCGTCTTTTACCCGTTGCAGGTGATACGTTCATAACAATAAATATATATTAAATATTTTTATTGTCATTATATCTTTCAATTGATTCTTTGATAATTTGAGTTGCTTTATCTTTTGGTAACCAATTTCCAATTTTCACTGTTTTACCTTCAAGGTCTTTATAATGTTGAAAAAAGTTTGTGGCCATTTCAAGAAATGATTCATTGATATTGTGTATATCAACGATACTTTTTTTGTAAGATGTTACGGGACGACCAATTACCTTCCAGTCCATTTCACCGTCATCTTCCATTTCCAAAACACCAACTACATGACAACTAACTACACACCCCATTGCCATTGGTGTCCAGTTATAGGTAAGCATATCAATTGGATCTCCATCTTCTCCTAATGTTGATGGAATAAAACCATAGTTTGCAGGATACCGCATAGCAGATTTTAATATTCTGTCTAAACGAAATGCTTGTATTTCATCGTCAAATTCGTATTTTTGATTGGTATCTCTTGGAATCTCAATTACACAATTCACGGTTTTAGGAGCATTTTTTCCGACTGGTATTTTTTTATAGTCCATTCATTTCTTCCTTTCATAAATAAATATGAAATCTGAAGATAAATTATGGAATTTTATAATTGTTCTTTGAAAAATTTTTCCACGAACACTTCAATTGCACCCAGGGCATCATCAATTTCCCATGCAGGACCATCATATCCATTTTCGGGAAGATAATTTTTATCACCAATTTCCAACCATTCAAGTTTGTTTGTGTATTCAGAATGACCTTCTTCAAACCAAGGAATATGTTCATTCTTATTCATTAAAATAATTTTATCACTACTTGCACAATCGTAGTTATCAAGCATTTGATTCGTTGCACCAATTAAGCAAAATGGTATTTTACGTTTCACCATGCGTTCGTAAGTTGGAATCGCCAATCTGATTGGAACTGTAAATGATTCTCCGTGTTCATAATGTTCAGTTGGTTGTACACGAAGACCACGACTAAATGCTCTAAGATTCGTTATATTGTTTTGAATACACAAATAATTAAAGCACGCCTCGGCATACTTGCTTCTGTACAGATTTCCTGTACATACAAAGCAGAATTGCTTTATCGGTACTCTTTTTTCAGCAGTTTCCATCGACCACTATCTAAACGAACTTCACCACTATCAATTTTCTTGATGATGTCCACGACTTCTTCAATTGAATTATAGATGTACTTATGTGGGAACATGGCAAGCATCCATAATGGAGTTTTTACTTTCCCACCTTCAATTGCAACGAATACGGGTTTTTGCTCACGAACCGCAGTTACGATTTCTTCAGCAGAACCCCAACTTGCAATTTCAGGTTGAAGATTTGCAATAATGAAATCACTTCTATCAACGAGGTTCAGATCATAATTACGAACTTTCTTCATTCTGCGAGTAAGTTCATCATATTTTCCATCTTCCATCATTTGAAGCATTTCAACTCTTGCTGGTTCA
>Ga0228656_1000106_pt1 | contig 21401 bp, 43 predicted proteins | sample 68DmetaG_FD_183045 | JGI IMG/M metagenome (GOLD analysis project Ga0228656, IMG submission 183045) | Seawater microbial communities from Monterey Bay, California, United States - 68D | ecosystem: Environmental > Aquatic > Marine > Coastal | place: USA: California | collected 2016-11-07 | reverse complement strand
TGTCGTTGAACTATCTACCTATGAGATGCCTAAGGCTATAGAAAGAAAAGGAGATAATTGGGTTAGCTGGGGAGAAGACAACAATCACTTTGGTAGACTGATAGACTTAAATTTAGGTAGTCCTACTAACTCAAGATGTATCAAAGGTATATCTGATATGATTTATGGTAGAGGCTTAGAATGTACTGATAGTAAAGAAAAGCCTGTAGATTGGGCAGAGACTCAATTAATATTTAAACCTAAAGACATTAAAAGAATAGTGAGCGATAGGAAGGAGCTAGGAATGGCTGCTATCCAAGTTGTTTACAATAAAACTAAAAAGAGAGTACTAAAAGCATTACACTTTCCAATAGAAACTCTTAGAGCTGAGAAAGCTGTAGATGGAATTATAAAGGCTTGGTACTATCATCCTAATTGGGCTGAGTACAAGAGAGGCGATAAGCCTAAAAGAATACCTGCTTTCGGTCAAGGTGGAAAGAAGGAAACTTCTGAGATATTTGTATCTAAACCTTATCAAAGTGGATTTTGGTATTATACTCCTAGTGACTATCATGGATGTTTACAGTACTGTGATTTAGAGGTAGAGGTATCTAACTACCATATTAACAATATAAAAAATGGTTTACAGCCTAGCTTATTTATTAATTTCAACAATGGTATTCCTCCAGAGGAGACTCAAGAAATAATAGAAAGCAAGATAAACGATAAGTTTGGAGGAACAAACAATGCAGGTAGAACAATCATAGCTTTTAACGAAGACAAAGATAGTTCTGCAACTATAGACCCTATACACTTACCAGATGCTCATGCACAATATCAGTTCTTAGCTGATGAGAGTAGAGAGAAGATAATGTTAGGACATGGAATTGTATCTCCTATTTTATTAGGTATTAAAGACAATACAGGTTTTGGTAATAATGCAGAGGAATTAAGAACTGCATCTATACTTATGGACAACTTTGTTGTTAGACCTTTTCAAAAGGATTTACTAGATGACTTCTGTGAGATATTATCTGTAAATGGAATATACCTAAACTTATACTTTGTTACTTTACAACCTATTGAGTTTACAGAATTAGATAACATATCTACTAAGATTAAGAGAGAAGAAGAAACAGGAGAGAAGTTAAGTTCTCAAGAAGAGCCAACAGACTTTTCTGATGAAGAAGGAGATAATATGTTAGAGCAATTAGAAGGCTTAGGAGAGATTATAAGCGATGATTGGGAGGTTATACATACTGAGAAGTATGCTGAGGAGTTAAGTGAGGTTAAAATGGCTGAAATTAAGTCTAGTAACAAGTCATCTAAAGAAGATAGTGAAATCTATAAAGTTAGATATGCTTACATGCCTGTAAGAAAATCTCCAGACAGTAGAACTTTCTGCAAGAAAATGGAAACGTTTACGGAAAGAAAGATAGTATTTAGAAAGGAAGATATTAATATGATGTCTTTTAGAGGTGTAAATAATGAGTTAGGTCATAACAGACAGAACTATAGTTTACTAAAATTTAAAGGAGGTAAAAACTGCCATCATTTCTGGGAGTTAAGAGTATACAAGTTGAAAGGAGATAAGAGAGTAGACCCTAATTCAGCTTACGAGAAAGGTTTGAAAGAGCCTAAAAATCCAAATGAGATGACTGAAAGAATGATTGATAGACCAGATAGAGGGGCTTATCCAACTAATAAAAAATAAGATATGGCGACTAAAGCATTATTTATAACATTAAATGACTTAAAAAGAAAGTCTATTATATCTGGAAATACAGATGATGATAAGCTAATACAGTTTGTAGAAGTTGCTCAAGATTTGCATATCCAAAACTATTTAGGTGGAAACCTATACGACAAGCTACAGGACTTAATACTAACAGATACACTTGATGATGTTGCTAACGTCAACTACAAGAATTTAATTAATCAGTATGTAAAGCCTATGTTGATTTGGTTTAGCCAAAGTTCTTACTTACCATTTGCTTCTTATAATATTGGTAATGGTGGTATCTATAAGCATATTGGAGATAACAAACAAGCTATAGATAAAGATGAGTTGGTACACTTAATGGGTAAAGTTAATGAGACTGCTGACTTTTATACTAGGAGATTTTTAGATTACATGGATTACAATAACAATCTGTTTCCAGAATATAACACATCTACAAATGAGCAGATGAGTCCAGATACAGATTCTAATTTCTCTGGAGGTATATTTTTAGGATAATATGAAGAAAAAGATTTATAAACCAAAAGACTCCAATGTTAAGAAGATGGAGATATTATTTAAAAAAATAAAAGACAAAGATAATGGCAAACGAAATATACGATAGTTCTTGGTGGGGTAACACAATAGAAACTGCATCTTCTATTGGAACATCAACTGAAATGATACAAGGACAGTTTAATATGAATGACAGACAAGAAGTTGAAGCAGTTAAGTGTTTAGCAGATTCAGTACATACAATAGGAATACAAGACATACAAAACTAAAACAAATGGCAAAACCAAAATTAGCATTAATACCAGCTGCACAAGGAAGTGATTTATACTCCGTACTACCATCAAGTGGTGTAGGAGATTTTGACTTTAGCAGAAGCGGTACAGCAACAAGAATAAACTCACAAGGACTTATAGAAGAAGTAGGCGATGGAGTATCAAGATTAAACTATCCAATGATTGATGGTAAAGTTGTAGGGTGTCCACATCATATTTTAGAGCCAGCGAGGACTAATTTAGTTACTTATTCAGAAGAGTTTAGCAATGCTGCTTGGAGTAAATCAAATTCTTCAATTACAAGTAATTCAGTAATTTCCCCAGATGGAACTTTAAACGCTTCTACACTAACAGACAATACTGTAAATGGAATACATAGGTTAAGGGATTCTATATCTTTAAGTGCATCTACTGATTACTCTTTAAGTGTGTTTGCTAAAAAAGGAACTTTATCTAATATACAACTTGCACTTATTAATACTGGAAATAGTTCTACATCAAGTAGAGTTTTTGATTTAGAAAATGGTGCTTTAGGAGAATCTTTAACTTCTGGTGGTACATTATCTAATTCTAAAATTACAGATTATGGTAATGGTTGGTTTAAATGCGAAATTACATCACAACTTAACTCAACACCTAACACTTATCAAATAACACTTGCTACTAAAAGCAGTGGAAATGCAACAAATTCATTTCAAGTTACTTATGATGGTGATGGTAGTGGTAATGTTTATTTATACGGAGCTCAATTAGAAGAAGGCTCACATCCAACAAGCTATATCCCAACCAACGGAGAATCTGGTTTAGTAACTCGTTCAGCTGAAACTGCTAATGGTTCTGGAGATGCAGCTACGTTTAATGATTCAGAAGGTGTTTTGATGGTAGAGATAAGTTCGTTTGAAGAAATACCTACAACAAGTGAACATATTGTATTAAGAAATTCGGCTTCAACTAATTTTAGTGACTCTATACTGATTCAACATAGAAACGATGGTAATCTAAGGATTTACGCCGATGGCTTTGCTACTGGAAACATACAATTTATTGTTACTGATATTAATTGGTTAGAAAACAATAAAATAGCAATACAGTATGATTCTATTAGTTCTAATTACAAATTATTTTTAAATGGTATTGCAAAAGCACGATATTCAAATGCCACAAATCAATCGGTGGTTGGATTAAATGATATTAGTTTTTATTGGGGTTCTGTAAATAACCCTTTCTACGGAAACACTAAACAACTACAATACTTTGAAACAGCATTAACAGATAGCGAACTAGAACAAATAACGTCTTGGACATCTTTTACAGATATGGCACAAGGACAACAATATTCAATAAAATAAATATGGCAAATACTTTAAAATTTGGTAACGGAAATTGGGCAACAAAAAAAGGCTCAACTCTTGCGTATAATGATGAGAATGGAAACTTCAAACCTTTACCATTTGATTTTAGTAGAGGAAGTACTCCAACTGGAAGTAAAGCTACTACAATAAATAAAGATGGTTTAATTGAAGAAGTAGGTAATAATATACCAAGAATAGATTATAAAGATAATAGTGAAGGCGCTTTATTGTTAGAGCCGAGTAGGACTAATTTAATTACTTATAGTGAGGATTTTAACAATACTTATTGGACTAAAAGTGGTTCTAGTGCAAAAAGTGAGTTTGCTTCGCCAAGTGGAGATTTAAGTGCTTTCAAGTTGGTTGAAAATATAGACACTGTCGAGCATTATATTAAAAGAAGTATAGCTAATCCAATAGGTTTTTATACTTGGAGCTTGTTTGTTAAAGCTGGAGGAAGAAAATATATAGTTTTTAGAACAAATGCAGATGGAGGTGCCTATAAGAATGCTTGTTTTGATGTAGAGTCTGGAACTATCGTATATGACGGATTACATCAATCAAAGGCAGAAATACAATCATTTAATAATGGTTGGTTTAGAGTTAGTGCTTATGTAAAGGAAACTTCTGGTACAACAAGAAATTATCAAATACACATAAGCGATTCTCCAATAACAGATAATGGGGCTATATCATATACTGGAAATGGAGTAAGTGGCGTTTACATTTACGGAGCACAATTAGAAACAGGCAGTTACGCTACATCGTATATTCCTACATCTGGAAGTGCAGTAACGAGGTTGGTTGATGTTTGTAGTCAAACTGTACCAGATGGTGTTATAGGGCAAACAGAGGGAACTATGTTTGTTGATTGCAAAATTAATGCGCAAGGAACTTATACTGGTTTTTCTTTAAGTGATGGAACTACAAGTAATGAAGTTATAGTTAGGTTTACTACAACAGACAGAATAGAGTATTATTTAAGAAGTGGTGGCTCACAACCTTTTGGAGGAGGAACTACTGCTTTTGATACCGATTCAAGAGTTAAAGTTGCTATTGCTTACAAAAGTGGAGATTCAGTATTTTATGTAAACGGAACAGAGGTAGCGTCAAGCACAAATACAACAATTCCATTAAATTTAAGTAAAGTTAAGTTTTCAAGAGGGAATAGTACCGCTGATTTTAGCGGAATTACTAAAAATTTTAAAGTTTACAACACAAGATTATCAAATAGCGAATTAGCAGCATTAACACAAGTGTAACAATTACACCTATGATAAGAAAAAGAGTAAATCTTTACATAAGGAAAGAAATAAGATAAGAAAATTAAAAAAACTATACAGATAATATAATAACTAATAGTTATAACCAAAAGTTAAAATAAATAAGTAATGAGAATAGCAAAATACGAATTTGATTCAAGAGAACAAGCACAAAGTAAAATTGATGCTCTTGGAACTGCAACCGATGAAGATGGAAACGAATATCCAACTCACAAAAGTACTATTGTACAACTAGGAAATATTGTTCTTGAACAAGGGGAATATGACGAAGAAGGAGAAGAAGTAACTGCTCCAGTATTATCAGAAGGTTGGCATATTGACGTATGTTGGAACGATGCAGATATTACTACAATAGAAGAAGAAGCAGTTTTAGATGAAGATGGTATGGTAGTAACTCCAGCAGTAACATCGGTTGACCATCCTTATGGTTGGAAATCTTACGCAATAGACATTGAAGGTAATGGTGTACATTCTTTCTATGGTCTAGACTACGATTCACATAAAATGTAATTAAAGTGGATATGCAAGATATTAAATTGGGTGCTTTAAACTTTATAACCTTTATGGTTAGTTTTTCTGATATAGAACAATGGTTGAAATTAACCTTACTTTTAGTATCTATTGTCTATACAGTCATGAAAATTTACAATCTGTCTAAAAAGAACGATGACAAAATACTTTAAAGAAGTAGAATATAAAATGGATGCAGACTTTCTTGCTAAACTAGACAAGGCAAGAGAGTTTGCTAAAGTACCATTTGTAATTAATTCTGCTTATAGAAGTCCAGAGCATCCAGAGTCTATAAAAAATCCTACATCAAGCCATATTAAAGGTCTAGCAGTAGACATAAGAACAACTGATAGTAGAACTAGATACAAAGTTTTAAATGCTCTTATACACGTTGGTTTTAATCGTATAGGTATTGCAGATACATTTATACACGTTGATGATGATAAAGACAAATCTCAACAAGTAATTTGGACATACTAATTGGCTTACTACATTTAACAATGTTTCTTTGTGGTTGTTTAATAAGACTTGATACAATAAAATACCCTAAACTGCTAATTACACTTAATCTAATACTAATAATAATTCTTTTACTATGGCTAACAATAAGTTAAAAAACAATGGCAAAGGTACTTTCTTTGGCAATTTATTAAGAAGTCTTGTAAGTACTGGTAAAAAAGTATCTCCAATATTTGATGCAATTACTGGTGGTAAAGTGTCTGATATATTAAAATCTATTGGTAGCAGTAAAGAACTAACAGAAGCAGAAAAGGAAATGTTAGTTAAAGAACTAGAACAAGACGTTATAGAGATGCAAGAGATAACTAAACGTTGGCAATCTGATATGCTATCTGATAGTTGGTTAAGTAAAAATATAAGACCTTTAAGCCTAGCTTTTCTTACATTGACACTATTTATCTACATTATACTAGATAGTGCCTTAGAGGGCTTTAAAATAGATTCTGAGTGGGTATCACTACTTGGTAATCTACTTATGTTAGTTTATGGTGGATATTTTGGTGCTAGAACTCTAGAGAAAATACGTCACAAGTAAAAGACTAAAAACAAGATATTCATCTACGAATATTTATTCCCTAAAATTAGAACATAGTTATCCTGTATTGGTATAACTATAATGTTTTCTTTACATACTTAAATCTTAATACTTAAAGATAATATCTTTATCTTCGCCTTTTGGGAGGCTACGATAAGATATATTTAAAAGGAGGAGTATTTCATTTTATGAAGACGAAGTTATATTAAAAAAATTAGAAAGTCAATACCTATCTGTTAACAGCAATTAACAATTATGTTATTTATTTATGATATATTTGATATAGATAAAGCGTAACTTATGGATAATGAGAGAGATACAGAAGGTTTAACACATTTAAGATGGTCTATGTTTGATTCTCCAGATTCTGAAGGTTCTGGTTATTTATTTATGGAAAGAGAACCTGTGTACATTTTAGACGTTGTTTGTAAGATGTACAGAATAAGACCAGATATTATACTAGGGTATACTTCAAAACCTGTAGCTGATAAAATGTTCCTTCCTTCTAAGAATGCACATAGGGTTGGTTTAGGAATAAGGATTAGAGTCTTATCTACAAAGAAGAGAATGAGACTTATTAAAGGACTTATAGAGTGTGGTATAGAAAGAATAGCTGTTAGCGAAGATACCTTATACTTTGACACGGATAGTTTACAACCTGCTTACTTTGCTATTTGGTAAAAATACATTACTTATTTTTTGGTAATTTAAATTATGTTTATTAGATTTGTTAAAAATATAAACAGGTATGATTACATTACGAAGATTTAACGAAGTTAAGAATTGGATTTATAAAGCACCAGATGATGATGGTAACCTACATGACTACTCTTGCTTCTATACACATAAAGAAGACGCAGAGTATTGGTACTACAACAGGTATCTAAGAAAGATGCCAGATACAATGAAAAGAAATTTAATACTAATAGATTTAAGAAATGGGTAAGACTAAAGAATTATTTAAAGAAGAAAGAGAAAGAACAAACTACTTTACTTATGGAGACTATAGGTTCTGGGAAGAAAAGGTAAATCCAATAACAGGTTGGGTAGAAGAAAGAAGAATACAAAAAAGAACTTAACATGGACTACTCAAAATCAATAGAAGAAATACGGAACAAAACTATAAACTTATTACTAGAGTTTACAGATAACAAGAATGTAAGTAATTACCTAAGAGATGTAGATAGAGAGTTAGAAAGATTAGATTCAGCTCTAAGCAGAGAGCCTAAAGTAGGTTGGGTAGCTATAGATGATATGATGTGGGATATGTTAAAGGAAGATACTAACCTTACAAGGGTATGTGTAGAATTTAAAGTTAGGGAAGAGAAAGACTATTTACATGTTAATAAGAGAAATATTAATATAAATTTGGTGGATTAAAATATTAATTGTAGATTGCACCATAAAACAATTATAATGAGCGATACAATAGATTACTTAAATCAAAGAATAAAAGCTTTAGAAGCTTTAGTAGGAAGGTTGTCAATAGAAAAAGACCAACTTAAAGAATTAGTTATAGAACTGTGTGAGTCAGATGAACTTCCAGAGGGTTATAAAGAAATAATATTAAGGTCGTTATGATACTAGTATTATTAACATTACTATTACTTATTGCATCAGTAGTGCATTTGATAGTTGTAATTAAAAAGACCAAGTCTGAATTAAGATATTGGATTAGAAAGTATTTAGAAATTAGTAAATTAAACAATAATAAAGATGAGTAAAAAAGATTTAGATTTTAACGACAAGTTAATCGCAATTCAAAAAGAATTGAAAGCACCAAAGAACCAAAGGAATAATTTTGGTAAGTACAACTACAGAAGCTGTGAAGACATACTAGAGGCAGTTAAGCCACTACTTAGTAAGTATGCTTTAGCACTAACTATCTCTGATGAGATAAAAGAACTAGGAGGAGTATTGTTTGCAGAAGCAACAGTTACATTAGGAGACATGGACGCAAAGGTTAGTGTACAGGCACAGGCAGGTATAGACCCTAATAGAAAGGGTATGGACATAGCACAGTCATTTGGTAGTAGTTCATCTTATGCAAGAAAGTATGCGTTAAATGGAATGTTCTTAATAGACGATACTAAAGATGCTGATGCTACAAATACACATGGAAAAGGTGCTAAGTCAGCAGAACCAACTAAATGGTTGAACGAAGGTACACCAGAGTTTCCTAAAGCACAAAAGTGGTTAAGGGATGGTGGAGATATAGATACTCTTAGAACCAAGTATAAGATTAGTAAGAAAGTCGCAGAGGCTTTATTAAAATAAATATCCGATGTGTCTACGGATTCTTTTAGACACAAATTTAAACAATTATAATATGAGTGCATTAATTAATGTTAGTATCAACTTAGACAAGTTGCCTAAACAAAAAATCGTAAAAGGTAAAGCAGGTAATTATTACAACTTTACACTATCGGTAAATGACGATACCAATCAGTATGGTCAGAACGTTTCAGTATTTGATTCTCAAACTAAAGAAGAGAGAGAAGCTAAGAAAGCTAAAGACTATTTAGGTAATGGTCAAGTTGTATGGACAGATGGAAATTGTACTAAAGCAGTTTTCCAATCCAAGGAGAACAATGTTAAATCAACACAGACAACTGTATCAAACGATTTGCCATTTTAATTTATTGGGGAGGTGTAAAAGCTTCCCCTTTTTTATTACAATACTATGGAAGCATTTGACGAAGAATTAAATAACTACTATGAGTCTTTAGAAGACAATAGTGAATGTATGGAATGCGGTATAGAGATACAGCTTGGTAAACAATATTGTTGCTTTAGCTGTCTAGACGCATCAAACAGATAAACAAACAAATCAATATGAGTATAGAAGAAAAAGAAGAACAAAGAATGTTAATGGCTCTACTAGAGGAAGATGCTTATGTAGACATATCTGAAGAGATAAAAGAACCTCCAATAGCTATATCCTGTGGAGAAGCTAACCTAACTACTTTAAAGGGAGATAAAACCTATACAATACCTTTAGCCACTTATGGCAACTTTAGCTTTATACAAGCACCTCCTAAAAGTATGAAGACCTACTTTGTAAGTTTACTAGTAAGTACATACCTAAAAGGTAGTAACAAGTTTAGTGGACACATAAAAGGATTAAGGGACAAGAGAAGGGTTATACACTTTGATACAGAGCAAGGCAGGTATCATGCACAAAAGGTGTTTAGAAGACCTGTAGATATGAATGCAGGAGATATTGATGATGACTATCATACTTACGCTTTAAGAAAGATGTCTTATACAGAAAGGATAAATTTTATAGAGTATATTTTGTATGATAAGTTAGAAGGTAAAAATATTGGATTAGTCGTTGTAGATGGTATTGCTGATTTAGTTTCGGATGTAAATAATATAACAGAGTCTTCTGAGATAGTACAGAGAGTTATGAAATGGACTGCTGAGCTTAATTGTCATATTATTACAGTTATACATAGCAACTTTGGAAGTTCTAAACCCACAGGACATTTAGGTAGCTTCCTCGAAAAAAAGACGGAGAGTCAGATACAACTAGAGAAAAACACGCAGAACAAAGGATGGGTTACTGTTAGCTGTAAAAGAAGTAGAAGCTTTTCCTTTGATGACTTTAGTTTTAAGGTTAACGAGGCAGGTTTACCAGAGGTAGTAAATACTGAATATCTAGATTCTTTATTATCATGAGCGAACTAAAACTTATAGTACCTATGTATGTAGTAGTACCTAGAAAGACAAAGAAGAATTTAAACGTTTGGCTTAATATGAATAAGTTTATTCACTTGCATTATATTGTTAAAGGCGATGCTAAAAAAGTATTCTTTGAGGTTATGAGAGACCAGTTAGAAGGCGTTAATATAGATACACCTGTTAATATAACTTACCAATTATTTAGCCCAGATAAAAGGAGAAGAGATAAAATGAATGCAATAGCTGTTGTATCTAAATTTCTATTGGATGCCATAACACACTATGGTTGCTGGGAAGATGACAATGATGACTTTGTTAAGACAGAGACATTACTACCTACAGAATACGACAAAGGTAATGGTAGAATAGAAGTTGTAATTGTTAATAACTTTTAATTATTATATTTTTATTTTGTCATATATTTATGTATGACTAAGAATGAGTTATTAGCAGAACTTTATAAGAGCCACAAAAAGTGGGTTGGACTGGCTGTTAAGTTTGTAGGCTCTAATATGTTTGCTGAAGATTTAGTGCAAGAAGCATATTTAAAAATACACAGGTCTTTAAAAGACGTTAATAAGATTTTAAACGAAGATAACGGAATACGATTCGGTTACTTCTACAGTACTTTGTTTAGTGTTTGTATTGATTATAAGAGGGTAAAAAGTAAGCAGCCTCTCGTTGAGTATGATGAGGTTGTTTACTCTTACCAAGTTTTAGAAGCTTTTGACATTAAAGAAAATTATGCCTTCCAGAACTTAATGGATAGTATCGACAAAGAGATAAAGCAATGGCATAGATACGATATAATGTTTACGGACATTTACTACAAGACAGATATATCTCTAAGAGGTTTAGAGAAAGAAAGCAAGTTTATAGATGAGGACGGTAATCAGTACAAAGGCATAAGCCTAACTTCACTATACAACACATCTAAGAACTGCAAGAGAAGACTAAGAGAAAAGTTTGATGAAGATGCTCAAGATTACTTTAACGGAGACTACGACAAATTATTATAAACATGGAAGAATTTAAAGGAGATAAAAGAACTAAAGCTTACAAGGAATGGAAAGCTAAGTTTGACAAAGACAATGAGAATAAGTCTAAAGGACTTGGAGATACTGTAGCCAAGATAACAAAAGCTACAGGTATTAAGAAGGTTGTTAAGTTTATTGCTGGAGAAGACTGTGGTTGTGATGAGAGACAGGAGAAGCTAAATAAAGTATTTAAGTATAGGAATGTAAAATGTTTAACTGAAGATGAGTTTAACACTTTAGCTAAGTACTTTGACACTAATCAAACGATATACAATAAACACGCACAGAAAGAGTTACTACCTATAGCACAAAGAATATTTAGTATAAGGATAACAGGATGTACCTCTTGTGCATTTAAAGGAAAGGTTCTTAATCCATTGAAATCAGTTTACTCTACATACAAATAGATATGAGTTTTTTAAGAGGTAATATAGGAGAGAGTTTATGGCTTAACGAATTGTCTAAGACACATACAGACATAGAGAAAGCACCAAATAAAAAGTTTTACGATTGGGATATAAAAGCTAACTACAAAGGTAGCGAGGTTACTTACGAAGTTAAGTATGACTCTAAAGGTTACTACTATGCTGATAGATACTCAAGACCTGTAAACTTATACATAGAGTTCCAGAATACGAAGAAGGGAGAAGATAGTGGTATCATTGCATCAAAGGCAACATACTACGTTTACATACTAAAGAGTCTAGAAGGTGTAGAGACTGCTTATGTATTTAAAAGGCTGGACTTACTTAATCATCTGAGAAACAATGATGTTAAGGTTAAAGGCAATAGCTTTGGAGGAGATAATAATGCTAAAGGATGGACACCTCCACTAAACTCACTAGAACATTTAATTGTAAAAAAGATAAAGTTTATTTGATTTAACAAATAATATTACTATATTGCAGTTCATTTAAAATACAACATTATGAAAAATATAAAACTGCTAAACGGAGATGAGTTTAAAGTCTCTGACATTATACCTAAGATGTATGATGATTCTTTTTACTATGGCTACTTAGGTCAACACGCATTATCATCTTCTTCCTGCAAGAAATTAATAGAGTCCCCTAAAGCATACGCAACATCACTTACTGAAGGTTCGCCAGATAGTCAAGCACTTAGAGATGGTAGACTAACACACTTATGTGTACTAGAGCCACATAGACTTGATGAGTTTACATTTGTAGACGGAACTAAAGCTAGTAAGAGTTTTAAATTAGCTGCTGAAGAGTTAGGTAAGGATTTAGTATACACTAACCTAGAACTAAACAAAGCACAGAAGATAGCTAAAGCTGTATTAGCTAATGAAGAAGCTGCTGCTTTACTAAATGGATGTGAGTTTGAGATACCTGCAATAGGAGAGTTTATGGGATTACCATTTAGAGGTAAGGCAGATGCAAAGAAAGGCACAACTATCATAGACTTAAAGACTACAGCCAACATACAAGATTTTGAGTACTCAGCTAAGAAATATAGTTATGACTTACAGGCTGCTTTGTATCTAGACTTGTTTGATGCAGATGACTTTATATTTCTAGTAGTAGACAAGAGAACGTTAGATGTTGGAGTCTATACTATTACAGCAGGATTTATAGATAGTGGACTACAGAAGCTACAGGTGGCAACAGATGCTTACAAGAATTATATTATGAGTGACTACGATTTAGAACAGTATACATTTTACGGAGAATTGTAGTATGCCATTTAACAAGGATGTGTCCGACCACTTCTATGAGCTAGGTCTTGACTTACTATTTATAGGCTACACTAGAGCAGACCTAAGACTTTGGATTAAGAAAGCAGAAGAAGATGAGTCTTATGAAGAGTGTGACGGATTACTTAGAGCGTTAAACTTTAAAGGTAGCATGGAGGAAATGGGATATAACTATGGCGAAGAAGAAGAAGACTTCATTTAACTATTACAAAACAAACAACGAGGCTCAGAGTCATTGCTTTAAAAAAGGGTATGTAATATATCCAGAGGCATTTGAAGGTAGCTGGAGGGTATCAATAGAGCTAGGACATAGGAAGCATACATATCCAGAGGTATTGTCGCTTACAGAGGCTTATATTAAAATATGGAAAGAATACGAAAAAATACAAAACAGAGATAACAATGGGAAAACTTAGAACATACAACGTAGAAGCAGCTAAACAATTAGCTGATAAATTTGTACAAATAACAGGATTAGATTTAACAAGCACATCAAGATATGAAGAACAAGCATACTTTAGAGCATTGTTCTATAAAGTAATGTGTGATATAAACGGAATGAATGACAGAATGATTTCTGAATGGTTTGGAGATATAGGGGTAAAAAGAAACAGGTCAACTATATTTCACGCATTAAGAAAGATAGACATCTACTACGAAAGCTTTGTTAGGTTTAGGAATGTTTATGACTTGTTCTTTGACGATAAGAAGAAGGAAAGAGAAAGAATAGAAAGTAAGAAGTCTGAAAGAGTTAGAAGAATAAACGAAAGAATAGATAGAAAGCTTGATGCATCGGCAAGAAACAAGATACATGATTTAGCAGATGTTATTCCAGAAGATAGGGTAGATGAGATGTATGAGATGATGACGTTAAGGATGAAGTCTTGGGCTTGGAAATCAAAAGATAAGTGTGAGGTAATACAGAGTAGTACATCAATGGATGGAATGTGCTGGTAAACAAAACCTAAACATATCGTTATAGTATTAAGATTAAACTTATGGCTAAATCAAATGAGATTAAACCTACTGATGGTAGGAAGTATAACAAAAGGAAGAAAGGTCAGTTAGATGTTGTTAAACCTACTACAGCAGCTATAAACAAAGCTAAGAGGGAAAGGATGAAGGAGTTCGGAGTCAAAGCCATTAAAAAGGTGTTTGGTTCTGAACAAGACTTCTGGATGAGTCTAGCAGAAGAGGCTAAGAAAAATCATAACGATAGAAAACTATTACTAGAGTATGTCTATGGTAAACCTAAAGATGGGTTTGGTAATGCTACACAGAAATCTGCAACACCTGTTATAAATTTCTATGGACACCAACCTCCTGCACCAGAAGACATTATAGATGTAACACCAGAAGATGAAGAATAGCATAAACTTACATGATAAGTACATCCCTTTATTCCAAAGCAAGACAAGATACAATGTTATTACAGGAGGTAGGGGTAGTGGTAAGTCTTTTGGCATAAACGTATTCCTACTAAACCTTACATACGAAAGTGGACACAAGATATTGTTTACTCGTTATACAATGGCATCAGCCAATACATCTATTATACCAGAATTTGTAGAGAAGATTGATATGATGGGAGTAAATGCTCACTTTAGGATAACTAAGGATGAGATAACTAACCTGCAGACAGGTTCTTCCATTATATTTAAGGGTATAAGGACATCTAGTGGTAATCAGACAGCTGCATTAAAGTCTTTGAACGGAATTACAACGTTTGTAGTGGATGAAGCAGAGGAACTTGATGATGAAGGTACATTTGACAAGATAGACTTCTCTATAAGGTCTCAAAACAAGCAAAACAGGGTTATTTTGATACTAAACCCAACTACAAAGGAGCATTGGATATACCAGAGGTTCTTTTTAGGTAATATTGTTGATGCAGGTCATAACGGAACTAAAGGAGACACAACTTACATCCATACAACGTATAAAGACAACAAAGATAACCTATCGGACTCATTTCTTAGCAGAGTATTGGAGATGAAAGCTAGAAGACCAGATAAATACCAGCACCAGATACTAGGAGGATGGTTAGCTAAGGCAGAAGGAACAATTATAAGAAATTGGAAGGTTGGAGACTACATACAGACAGAAAAGACTATTTATGGACAGGATTTTGGGTTCTCTGAAGACCCTACAACACTTGTAAAGATTTCTGTAGATGATTTTAACAATAGAGTCTATGTAAAGGAAATTTATGGTAAAACAGGGCTTTCTACGTCTGATATAGCAAATATGAATAGAGCTGAGTGTGGCTTAGACTTGATAGTTTGCGACTCATCAGAGCCTAGACTTATAAAAGAACTAAAGAAGAAAGGATTGAACATACAACCTGCTGTAAAGAAGAGTGGTAGTATACTATCTGGTATAGCACTTATGCAGGACTATGAAATAATAGTAGACCCAAGAAGTAAAGGTGTTGTAAGAGAGTTTAATAACTATGTATGGCATGAGAAAGGTGTAAGACCAATCGATAAGTTTAATCACTTTTGCGATGCTATCAGATATGCCTTGATGAGATTAGCTACAAGTAAGAACAAAGGTATCTATACAATAAGATAGAGCGTTTAATATAAAGGGGTGCGTTTAATATGAAGGGGTAACAATTAATTTTGTTGCTCCTTTTTCTGTTTAATATGAGGGGCTTTGTTTAATATGAGGGGCTTAAATTAATTAATAGTGAATTTATTTTGTCATGTAAAAATATTTTTGTAGATGCGTACATGCGTTCACTAGTTAATTTATGTTACAAATCTAGAATAGTATTAAAAGGTATCAAATCATAAAAAAAGTTAAATTGCAAAGTTTTTTATATTTTTTGTTGTGTAATTAAAAAAAAGAGTTACATTTGCTTCAGAAACAAATAATAATAACTTAAAACAATAATATGACAGAACAAATTAAAGTAAACCTACAAAGCGAAAACGGAATATATTTAGTGTATAAATTGCACCATACAGTTAATGGCTATACAAATATTTATTTGATTGATGCAAAAATATGCGGTGTAAATGATTGTAATGAAAACGCCTTGTATATTTCAGCTATTGGATGCAGTGCATTAACTAACAACAAAGAAACTTTAATGCATGAATTTGCAATCGAATTATTAGAAAACTATCTACAAAAATAAAAACAATATAAATAACTAAAGATATGAATAAAGATTTAGAAAGTAAGATAAATAACTATGCTAATTGGCTGTTAACTGAATGTAGCTCACCCATTGACGAGATTGAATACCTAGTTAAGTCCATAATAGATGACAAGAACAACAAAGCCGATATATTAGAGGTGTTGCAAATAATTAATAATAACAATTAAAAATAATTAAGATGAGACAAATAACAATAGAAAGTATAAATGCGTTTAATTGGGGCTTTACCTTTAACAAATCAAATATGGCAGTTAAAGTATTTAACGATGTTGTAAAGTTGCAGTATCATGGTAATACTATTGCAATAAAAAACCGAATTACTAATAAAATAAGTATAACAAATTGCGGTTGGTTTAGTAATACTACAAAAGAAAGGTTAAATGGTTTAAAGGGCGTTAACATAAAACAAAAGAACTTTATTTGGTATCTTAATGGTAATGAGTGGGGTGGAGAATTAACAGAAATAAACTAAAATTAAATAACATGAAAATAAACATTTTAAAAGCAGTACAAATTTACACTACTAAAAAAGAATTTATAGTGTATACATTAAAAGATAATAGTATTAAAAATATGATACTTACAAACGATTTAACAAGGCATCGTAAAAAGTTCGGTTTAGATAGTAAATTTTTATTGACTGATACACTAAAAAAACAATTAAGAATAATTAATATAACTTTATAAGATATGAAAAACACATACATACACGAAACACATACAATATGGGCAGATAACGGAGAGGTATATTTGCAAACAGATACAGATACAATAGTATTTAACGCTCGTAATTTACTACTAGATTTAGACTCTATGCTTTATTTAGCCATTAAAGAGGTAAACAAAGAAAACAAAGATTTAAAAGATAGATTAAAAGAAACAATTAAAACACTAACATTTTAAAATAAATTAAGCCACTTTAAAGAGTGGCTTTTTTATTTCTGTTTAACAAGAGGGGCTTTGTTTAATATGAGGGGGTCTTTTTACTATTTAGAACAATTCTAGATAGCTTATTTAGAATAAATATAAATAACAAAATAATTTGGTAGATTGAAATATTTTTTGTTGTCATGTGTACATGTACTTTTATACCTTACAAAGCTATATTTTTGAAAATACCTCAAGCGCAAAAAAAAAGCTATTTTTGTAATATTTTTACTTTTTTTTGTTGTTTATTAAAAAAACTTTTGTAGATTTGTTGAAATATTAATTATAAAAAATAAAAACATCATGCAAAAATTTAAACAATTATTGAAGAAAGCAAATGAAATTTTAAAAGAGTGCGCAAAAGGTGCGAGTTATGCTATTAGAAATTAATAAAACTTTATAAAATGAATATTGAAACAAAAACAGAAATTCAAGTATTAAATGAAAAATTTACAATTTTACACGGCAAATTATTAGAAAATAAACTTTATAATTTAGCCAATGAACTTAGTAAAGTATACCATGAAGCCAGAACTCAAAGTTATTTTGACGGTATCGAATTCATAAAAAAAATTAATAATTTATAAAACTTAAAAACATGAAAAGCAAATATCTATTTTTAGCAAGCAAGCAAGCGCAAAAAATACCTTTTAGTAAAAAACTTAATCAATTTATAAAAGTTTGGTATAAAGCGCACAAAGATACTTTTATTTTTACCGACGTTGACACTTTTGATAGTAATGATATTGTAGGTACTTTTGAAATGAATAAACAAATCTATAAAGATACCGGTAAAATTTACGTTTGGAAAGGTGAAAGTAAAAATACAATTTTTGGCAAAGAAAAAATCAACCATTATTTTAGGGCTTGGCATGACTATACACATATCAACTACAATTTAGGCTATTGCATAACTGAAGAGTCTATAGTATGCAATATACAAAGGGACGAATTGCCGCAAAATTGGTATTTTGAAAAGGAACTAATTAACGCCGAAATTATAGGTCAAGCGCATTATTTTTATGCAAACAATATCTTTGTAAAAAATCAAAGATTGTTTACATCAAATTATTTAAACAATAGTATTAATTCATTAAAAAAGCAATAACATGAATACTTATAAAATTAATTTAACACTACTTTTAAAATTAAGTAAAACAAAAAAATGTTTTCTTTGTTTTAATGTAGAAAATAATAATATCAAAGAATATATTTTTACCAATGATTTGACACGTTACAGGCTAAAATATCAAACGTTTAAATTAGTAGAAATTATTAAACCAAACTTAAAAAATTTAACTATTCAATTATAAAAACATGGAAACAATAACAGAAAAACTTGACTATATTAATAAAGAAATAAAAAATACAAATGTTAATTTGATAGGTAATTTTAATACACATTTGAAAAACGCTAAGGAAATAAAAATAAAGTATTACTATTCAAGTAGATTAAAACTTAAAAATATAGACTCTAAAATAATTTTAAAGCATAACTTTCAAAAGGAAATAATAAGTTTGGCCGAACTACTTGAAAAAAAAGTAGTAATTAATAAGATAATTAATACTAAAAATATCAGACTAGAACGCCACAAATATGCACCAGAACTAAACAAAGTTAAAATTAATAAAACTATATTTAAAACGCCTCATGTAGTAGCTATAGACGATATAGTTTCTACCATGCAAAAAATACAAAATTGCAATGCTATAAATTTGCGCACTTTTTTAACTAAAAAAAGCATATCATATTTAAATAACATTTCAATACTGAAATAAAAATATTTACATATCAATATAAATTAAGCTACTTTTTTAGTAGCTTTTTTTTATGCAATAATTTTTTAACTTATTGGGGTTCAAATATGATAGGATAATGTAGGGTAAACAAGCCAAATTAAGACATCTAAGCCACTTTTATACACAAACAATACAAATACACTAGCAATTTATTGGAGTAGCTTAAAATAGACGTAATATGGGTTATTCTGGATGTAAGTTACCCAATGTTATGAATTCAACCAAATATCTTTTCAATAAAAACTGGATATTCGAATCTGAAAAAATAGAAAAAAGTAGTTTACTATAGGGCTGATTTTGCATTTTGTAAAGTACTGATTTACAACACTTGTCAAAAAAAAGTTGTCGCTACTTTTACAAAACATGCGACACTTTTCATTTTCTATGTCTTTCTACTGTTCTTATAGTTACTCCTAATATGTCTGATATATCTTTATTGTTTATATCTGGCTTTAGGTTTAGTATTTCTTGTATCTTTTGTTTAGTCTTTATGTTAGCTACTCTACTTATCTCTTTTATACGAATATCTATCTCTAGACTTCTTCTCATATCTTCTAGATACTTTGAATATCTGTTCTTATATTCTTTGTTCCATTTATAGATACTTACATGAATCCAAGACATAGGTTTGTTATAGTTAGTAAAGTTTCTCACATAGTGTCTATTCCAATTACCATCTAATTTAGACATCCATACAAACTCATAACCATCGTATATTACTTTATGGTTAGTTATGTCTTTTAGTTGTTTAAGGTGGTTATCTGACCAGCTTGTCTTATACATCTATAGAAAACTTATTTAGATTTGATATTTTTAAATTGTAGCAATCTGACTTAAATTTCCATATTCCATTTCCATTAGGGTCTATTTGACCTTTATAATTAAATACTGAATTACTATAAAAATTAATTGGCTCTATGTAACCATAAAAACAATATGATTCTAAGTTGTCGGATATACCTATAAAAAAATAGTAATCACACTTCTGAGTAGTATTGAAGTCAGATATGTTTAGATTCCAATCATATTTTGGTGTAAATTTTGATGTAAATTTCTTACTCTTAACATCAACCTTGTAATTAGATATAATCAAATCGTAATCATAAGTAGATTTAAAGCTTACAATAGAGCCATTCTTTGTAAAATAATCATAAACAACTATTTCGCCTAAAGCACCATAAATATTACTCTTACCTTTCGTTATAGAGCCTTTTAGATTACTAAATGTATAAAGTTCTTTAGCTCTCTCTATTTGATTAGTAGTAGTTTTTAATAAATTAATCATACATCTATAGTTATTGTTTCTGTATCATTCTCCGAGTCTCTTATGAGTTTAAGAATGGAATTGTACCCTTCTATCTCGGAGATATAATTGTTCTTTATGCATCCTATTATGTGCATTAATCTAAGCTTGTACTTATCAGACATTATAGTCCTGTAGTTATACCATTATCTATAACTTGTATGATGTGTCTGAAGGTACTTCTTTCTTGTTCTCCTGTTACATCTACTCCATTGATGAAGAATCTGTAATGGTCTTTCTTGTCTGTCGGTCTTAGTTCAAAGTTATTCATAATTATCTTTCTTCGTTAAAGGTTAAAAATTCTTCTATAATTTGTTCTGGATTAACAGAACTACTTGATTTCAGTTTAGATTTAAACATCATAGCGTCTATAGATGTGCAAAATTGAAAAAACTTTATTTGATTTCTTCTGTTAAATATAAATTCATAATCATACTCCATCTGCTAATATTTTTGATTTATTATTTCCATTACACTTCAATTCATATATTCTTTTATCTACCTGTTTTTTAAAGCAAAGCTGTGTCCAAAAATACGAACTATGTTTAATAGACTCTTTAATCTCTTTATTTTTAATTTGCAAATAATAAGCAATAGCTCTTAACTCTTTTATGTCTTCTAAATTTCTAATATAATTAGAATCTATATTAAGAGCATTGTTATAAAATACAGCAGTTGATAAATTGCTCCTTTCCCAATAATGCTTTTGGCTTTTTAAGTAACTTTTACTGTTCATCCTCTTTTGGTATTAAGGTTTCTAATTGTTTTTCTATCCCTTCTACTTTTCGGTTAAGTTTGTTAGTGGCAACGTATATTGACGTTATAGCACTTTCTATAATCTTAAACCTCTCTTTAGTTGTATGTTTCTTCTTTAAACTCATAATTAATCTACTAATTTTAATACGATGCCATAAATTAGCATAGCTAGTGTTATTGAAAACGCTAGAAATAGTATTATTCCTTCTAGCACATTTGATTTCTTTTTCATAGGTCTTTGTATTTGTCTTTTAATGATACATAGTGATAATCAGACTTACTTAGTTTTAGGTCTATTAAGTCATCCATTGCTTCCTGTCTT
>Ga0228656_1000099_pt1 | contig 22074 bp, 23 predicted proteins | sample 68DmetaG_FD_183045 | JGI IMG/M metagenome (GOLD analysis project Ga0228656, IMG submission 183045) | Seawater microbial communities from Monterey Bay, California, United States - 68D | ecosystem: Environmental > Aquatic > Marine > Coastal | place: USA: California | collected 2016-11-07 | reverse complement strand
TGTATTAATGTACGTGAACTTAGAACGATGGGTGTGCGTTCGTATCAATTAAACGGATTCGGAAAACGAAAAGATTCAGTTTTGTATCAAAGTTGTTCTCCGTATTTGGTGGGAAATGTATTGTTGATTGATGATATTTCCGATACAGGAGAAACTTTCAAGTTTTTGATTGATCATATTGGTCGCAATAAAAATGTTACATCTCTTACAACTTGCAGTTTGTTTGTTAGACGAAGTTCAAGTTATGTTCCCGATTATTATCATACAGACATCGTAGGAAACGATTGGATTGTGTTTCCGTGGGAACCTGCTCCACCACCTTCAAGTTGAGTCTTTCAGCAAAAAAAAGTTATTGATTTCATCAACAACTTTTTTTCACTTCAATCAAGTTTTTGGTTGACTTTTTATAATATTTTTGGTAAAGTATTTAAAGAATGAGAGATGAAAAAGTTTTAATTGATGGAGGCCTTTCGTGGCAAGTCGGCAAACTTCTTGAGAAGTATCCTATTGAGAATATCAAAGAATGGAAAATAGATGGAACAAGCAATCGTTATCCAATGATTGTTTCAATCGTTGAAAATCCTGTTAATGATCCGTGGGGAAGACCAACTATTGCGTGGAATTTCAAAGATGGTGATGGAAACAAATATAATTGGATAAAAGTTTCTATGACCGTGAAAGATTATGATAAATTTCGTTACACTACAATAAAAGGAATCGCAATAAAGTTATGGCAAAAGAAACAATAGAAATTAATCCGAACGTTGCTTGGTATTCACTTCAAGAGTTGAAGTTTAGATTTCCGATTGTCAACAAACGTTGGCAAATCAATGGAGATTTATTTGAATATTTTTATGACTTGGATGAGCACATTGAAACTGATCCGTGGGGACGAAAACTAACTTCGTGGAATCGTATCGGACAAACCGAAATTAACGATTGGGTGAATGCAACTACCAACGGAACATATTATCGGTTAACATCGGTTATGCGAAAAACGGTTGCATTGTGGATGTATCCTTCACCAAGTCATCCTTTGTATAAATGACATTAATTAAAGACGGAGTTTTGAATATTGATTTGCTTGCTCCTGGTGAAGGATTGCAAATTCAATCTGATTATGAACCGAAAAACAAACAATGGTTTCGTTTGGGAAGTGAGTGGATTACTCACGTGCGTACCGAAAAAAACAAAACATCAAGACTTCCACTATTAGAAGACATTAAAACTGATCCGTGGGAAAGATCACTTATTCCGTGGACTTATGCGTATGCTCAACCTGGTGAAGATTGCTATGGAGCACAAAATTGGAAACCCGAATCAAGTGACGATGAAGGCCGCAAATTTTACCGGTATGTTACGATAAATGGAAAATACGTAAAACTGAAATTGATTTTTAAACACGAATAAACATGACGCATTCAATGAAACCATTACAAATTAAAACGGAATACGGACCACCACCATCTGAAGTCAGATGGACTCCTTATGAACTTAATAAAAAGTATCCAATTTTGAATACAAAGCAATGGACATTTGCGGGAACACGTTATATTGCAAAACCGACATCTCCATGTAATTCACTGAAAAGTGATCCTTGGTTTCGTCCACTTCGCAAATGGTGCAAAGACGATAAAGTTTATACGAAAAATGAAGGACACGGTCCCCACGATTGGATTTCCGATGATGATAAAGAGTTTTATAGGTTCACGACAATTGAAGGAAAACATATAATGCTTTGGTGCGAATGATTGAACCTATTACAATTCGTGGAAATGTTCGTATGACTAATTATGGTCAATTGATATACAATAAAAATCAAGAGCATTTTTATACTTGGCACGAAGAACTTGATTATATTATCAAAGAGTATCCTATAATGAATCCTGTGTACGATTATTCTCCACACGATATGCGTTTTAATGTATCAACAAAAACAAATGTTAGTGCGTTGACGGAACGGCAAAAAAAGTTTCTCGAATTTGATCCTTGGAATCGTCCACTTCGTAAATGGACTGCAACAGAAACCGCATATCCTGATACAAACTTTGCAAGAAAATATGGTCGTGGTCCATACGAATGGTTAGATATTTATGACGGAGTTGATTTTCGTTGGACAACCATAGAAAACAAAGGAATACGATTTTATAGATATCTATGAAAACAAACAACGATTTTATACTAATTAAGAAATGGCAGTTTTGGGACATTTATCCAAAGATTGTTGGAGATGATGCATTTCCTATTACCAATAAGAATGAATGGGAACGTTGGGTTGAACCAATTAATTATCGTAGTCATTTGATTGCACTTGTACCAAATCCTAAACTTGATCCTTGGGGAAGAGAAATGCTTCCGTATAAAACTGATCACGAAAAAACTCCTAAAATGTGGGGAAAAGTTGGATGGCCACATCCTCCGTTGGATGATATGGATGCAGAAACTTGCATGACGATTACTTCGGTAAATGGTTTTGCAGTAAGATTATATCGCAGAAAAGAAGATTGGGTTGATCCTTGGCATCGTTTAGAGTGTAGAAAACTTGGAATAACTTTGTCGGAATATTATGATCGTAAACGAAACGATAATATTTGACATGAATAAAATCATTATCTAAAATGTATTTATTAAAATGACAAAAAACGAATGGGACATAAATAAACTTATCAATAAATATCCAATCAAGAATATTTGGGAGTGGAAGTTTACAGGCCGAGTAATTACTTCAACTGTTTGTTTGCATGATGTTAAAGAAGACCCGTGGAATCGTGATTTCACAAAAATAAAAGATACCTTTACGGTAGATGATATGGGATTACTTGTGTATGGATATACAAAAGTTGACGGAAAAACAATAGCATTGTGGAGTTGTGTATAATGGATAAGTGGAATAAACAAGAGTTGCTGGACAAATATCCAATTAGAAACACCGACTTCCAATCCAATTATGTAATCGGATACGGAGATGCTTATTGGTATCCTGGTATGCCAAGCAACATTGTTACCTTCAATGAAAATACATTGTATGATCCTTGGAATCGTACTTGGGAAAAGAATACCAAGTGGAGTGTATACGATCCATACAAAGACACCTACTTTCGATGGGTCACCGTTGATAAAAGAAAAATCGGAGTGTATTTGATACAAAAAAATTATTCAATATAATGCCTGTAGTAGAACTTAACATCAATAAAGAAACTTGTGGTAAATGGAAATCACGTTACATTCTTGATATTCTTGAAAAGTATCCACAAATCAATTTCAAAGAATGGGAACTTCTTGAAATGCATCATCAAAATAAACCAAACGAAATTGCAGTTAATATGGTTTGTAAAATATGGTATCCTAAATTCGATCCGTGGGGAAGAGTAATGTGCGATTGGACAATTGGAAATAATAAGTTTTCTGCAAAACATGGAAATCAAGTAAAACATGGTGATAATCACTCAATACAACTTCCAAGTATGAAAATCTGGAACACAACTGTTGCAGGACAACTTGTGCGATTGCACGGTCCTGTAAAAAGTTATTTTGTTATTCGTGGGACATCTAAAATTTCATAACATGAGTTCTTATGCAGATAGTATTCCTCTTTATATTCAACACAGTGATATTCAATGGGATGCAACTGACTTGGTTCAAAACAATTATCCAATTGAAAATGATAATTGGGAATTGCAGGAAGGCAATTTTTTGATGCTCAAAGAAAATTCTCCGTTTGATCATAATTACGATCCTTGGAATCGTCAACTAAGAGCATGGCAGTTTTTAGATACAGATAATCATTTACTAGATTGCAAAGGTTGGACAATGAAACTTACGAGCAACATTGCGGCGTCACTTTACGAAATTCGTTACACCACGGTTGCAGGAAAATCAATTCCACTATGGAGATACTGCGATGAATCAAAATATGTGTGCGTTCCATCCTGAAGAAATAATTTTAGAGAATTTTTCAATGGGTGATCATTGGGGAACTGTGGAGTTGATGAAACGATATCCAATTCAAAATAATGAACATTGGTCGTATGTGCGTGATCCAATGGATGTTGATTGTGATCCTGATGTAGCAAAAAAAATTACTTGCATTTCTGATACAGAACTTGATCCTTGGTTTCGTAAAATGATTCCGTGGAAATGGAGGAATTTTCAAGAAGGTATTGAGTGGGATTATCCAACACCTCATTTGTTTTTAAACGGAAAAAAGAAATATCCACTTGCTGAAAGATACACAACAGTTCAAGGAAAGCATACAAGATTGTATAAACGAATATACGATTATTGATTTGACTAAATATCATATTTTTTTTACTATAAGAAATGATATTAAACATAAACTCTAATTCAAAGTTTTGGAAAGGAAATGTTTTATTATCTAAGTTTCCACCAATGAACCACTTTGCATGGAGATACGGAGTAAGTGGTCGTAGTGAAGCAGACCGTGAAGCCGACAGATTTTTTATAGCAAACACCGAGTATCCGATTATTGATCCGTGGAGAAGACCATTACTTAAATGGACACATAACAACGATGAAACAGAACATGAGTGGATGCCTTGCACAGAATCTGAGAATGCAGGATATTCGTATCGGTATGTAAGTGTGCAAAAGAAATTCATTAAATTGTTTTTACCAATTCCAGGAGGAACATTTTGCTGATGAAAAGTATAAACATTAATTTTTATTCAGGTAGACAATGGACAGAACCTACTCTTCTTAGAAAATTTCCTACTACGAATTTAGCTTGGCATATTGGTAGACATGAAGATATTGGATATGAACGATTTTTTGTGTTAAACGAAAACAACTTGCATGAAAATAATGATCCTTGGGATCGTGTTATGATTCCGTGGAGAAAAAACGAACAGGATACAACTACATTTAAATGGTCGGATACAGAACCTGTGTATGATTTACCTGAAAATCTTGATTTTCAATTTCGGTGGACAACTGTTGCGGGAAAACGAGTAAAACTTTGGCGTAAAAAACCTTGACTTTTTATAAGAAATGTGTGATAGTGTAACCATGAGCAAATCAAACGCAATCATGGTTGGAAGTGACTTTTATTCTTATAAAGAATTAAAGCAATTAATAGTTGACTTCCCTATACAAGTAAACGGATGGATATGTGATGTAAATAAAACTCATATGTATTTGTATTACGAAAAAGCATTTGGATTAGATGACCCGTTGATGACTTTACGTGATCCGTGGAATCGTAGCATTCGACCTTGGACTTATTATACAGATGACAATCCCACAATTTGGCAAAGTCGTAAAGCAGAACATCCAAGTCGTAATGCAATGTTTATGCCAACTGCTCCAAAAAAAGCAAGTCATTATGCTTTCACAAGCATTCATAATAAATGGATATTTTTGTATGTTTGATTTGAAAGAAATTGAAGACCGAATTGAACAATCGGAAAAAACATTAAATGCGATTTCCGTGAAAATGAAAGATATGCGAAACGACTTCAATGAAATATACTCAGAACTTGAAAATAAAGATGATACATATTTTGAAGAACATTTAAACGAACGAAATGAACTAAACGAAAAAATTCGCAAAAGATTATCAGTTTATGATTTATTAAAGGAAACCGCCGAGACCATTCGCACACAAACTTATGCAGATATGCGAACGGTATTTGATGAACTTCAAAAAAAGCATTATTATGATTGACGAATCATTTATTATCTGACATATTAAGAAACTATGAGTAAAAAGAATCTAACTAAAAATATACACTCTGCACTTGTTAAAAAAGCAGAAGCAGATGTTGAAATGGCAAAAGCAAACCTTGCGGTTTATTCAGATGACAATCTCATTGGGATTGGTGAACATCAAATTCTTGCAGAAACAATTCTGGATGAATACAAGAAATTAGATGATGCAATCTCTTTACTAGAGACTTTGCAAAATCATCCAATTGATTGATTTTCAAATTTTGTTAATAATCCGTTTGCTCCGTATATTACATACGGCATTGCATTAGTTGTATAAGCAACACCATAATTGGCATTTGCATCAATTCCGATGTAACCATATAAATGTTTTCGTTTTTTTGCTTCAACGAAAGTTTTGTTGAAAGCATCTTCAAGAGACATTCCATCACGAATTCTTGTTTCAGTTTTTGAAGCAACTGCATCGTTATTAATTTGTTCTCCGATTCCTGTGACCGTAATTGCGGCGAACTTGGACGCATAATTTCCTGCCACGGTTCCACTATCACTTACTCTTCCTGGATATTCGTTACCGACACCTCCCGTTGAACTTCCACTTGCTAATCTGCCTTTGCTATCAATCACAACACATCCTACGGTGTCGTGTTCAACTGCTGACGGATAATCTTCTTTGTGTAAATTGTGCAACCATTTCTTTGAACGATCTTCTGTTAAATTAGAAGCAACAGGTAACTTCATTTCTCTCGCAAGCAATTCAGCACCAGGAGAAGCAAGAATCTTGGCATTTCTATTTTGAAGTTTTTCCGCAAGTTTACTTGGATTGCTTACATACGGAACTGAAATCACACCACTTAAATTTTGTTTGTGTCCATTCATTATGCTTGATGTCAATCTTGGTATTCCATCACTTTGTAAAGCACTTCCGATACCTGCATTAAATTGTATATCATTTTCAAGCATTTCAAGACATTGCACAACAGTCTTGATTGCTGATTTACCAGACTTCAAATTGGACATACACTCTGATGCCATTTGTTCAATGCTTTTTAATGCTTGAGTTAACGCATTTCCTTTTGGATCAATCGGACTTGCCCCTCCGTGAATAATAATCAAAGGTAATTGTTCTTGACCGAATAGTCTATTCATAAATTATCGTCCACGAGCAATTTTAATAAAACTTTCCGCAACGGAGTCTGGACGTTCTGCTCCACTTGGGTGGTGACCGGGTATGACAAAATTAACTTCAGTTTCTTTATCTAAATGTAAAAATTGCAGAAGATGGTGAGTTTGATCTGGTAGTCCTATGATCCGATTTCGTGTATATCTTACCTCAGAATCTTCTAAATCAATATTTTTAAAGTTGGTCATGTATTTAATTGGAAATACATACATCAAGTCACATACACGTGTATTTCCATTTTGATTAAAGTTGGTGGGTTCTAACCACAGAAAGTTAAACTTTTCATAATCAATATTGAACTCAGATAAAGGTTTGTTGAATCTTAAATCAAATCTTACATTGACAATTATGTCATATTCAGAAAAATCATAAAAGTTTAATGAAGATGCGACTGAGTCATACACGCAGGTATTGTTTGTGGTAAAGTTGGTCTTTTTCCAATCAAGTAATTGTAAAAGTTTTTCATCTGCTTCTGTGTTATTTGGAGTCGTTGAGAAAAATAAATCGCAATTAGGAAGATGCTTTATTAACATACTTTTGTGGTTGTCAATTATGTTAAAAAATGTAAATCTTCTTTTTTTTCGAATATAATTACCACGATAAATTAATGCAATTTTCATGCTTATAAATATCATTGATTTATATTAAAATAAACTATATATTAAGATATGGATTTTATTAAACAATCAAGACGTAACTTTCTAAGTGTAGGTGCAGTTGGTGGACTTTCTCTTCCGTTTCTACTTCAAACTGAAGCATTTTCCGCACAAAAATTTTATGAAAGCAAAGAAGGAGTTGCCAAGAATGTAATTCATGTTTATTTACCTGGTGGTATGGCTGCTCAAGAATCTTGGGACCCAAAACCTTATTCTCCGTTGGAATATCGTGGACCATTTGATGCCATTAATACTTCAGTACCTGGATTGCAATATTCAAGTGTAATGAAGAATATGGCAAAAGTAGCAAACAAAGTTACTACAATTCATAGTATGACTCACGGAGAAGCCGCACATGAACGAGGAACTCATAATATGTTCACAGGATACAAACCAAGTCCTGCGTTATCATATCCAAGTTTCGGAGCAGTTGTATCACATGAACTTGGAAATCGTAATAATCTTCCTGCGTATGTAACTATTCCACAATCACCAAATGAATACGCAGGTACAGGTTATCTTAGTAGCAAATACGGAAGTTTTGGATTAGGAGATGATCCTGCGAATGCAGACTTCAAAGTTCGTGATTTGCGTTTACCTGACGGAATTTCTGCGGAACGTTTTGCAAAAAGAAGAAGTTTGCTGGAAACTATAGAAAACAATTTCAATGAAGTTCAAAAGTCTGATAAACTAGGAGCAATGAGTACCTTTTACAATGATGCTTATACAATGATTGCATCTCCAAAAGCACAAGCAGCTTTTGACGTAAACAAAGAACCAATTAAACTTCAAGAAGAATACGGAAAAAACCAAGCAGGTATGCGTATGCTTTTAGCAAGACGATTAGTAGAAGCAGGAGTTCGTTTAGTAACTTTGACATACGGAAGTTGGGATATGCATCAAAACATTGAAACTGCGTTCGGCACACGCAACGGACCAGAACTTGATCAAGCATTAGCAAGATTACTTACAGATTTAGATGAACGAGGAATGCTCAACGAAACTTTAGTTATCGTTTCAAGTGAGTTTGGAAGAACTCCTAAAATAAACAAAGACAATGGCCGAGACCATCATCCAAGAGTTTTTAGTACATTGCTTGCAGGAGCAGGAATCAAACGAGGATTCGTTTACGGAAAATCAGATTCGTTTTCAACTGGTGTTGAAGAAAATCCAATGAGTGTACCTGACTTTGCAACTACAATTTATCATCAAATGGGAATCAATGCCGACAAAGAATTAATGGCACCTGGTGATCGTCCCATTGAAATTGTAGAGCAAGGAAAAGTCGTAGACGATATTCTTGCTTAATCTAACCAACGAATTGTAAACAAAGTTGATTTGGTGTCGGTGTAATTGGTGTGTGGTAAATTTGGATACCAATATGCAAAGTCACCTTGTTTGGTAAGTTTACATCGTTTGTCTTGAAATTGAATGTTGAATTTACCATCTGTTAATACGCACAAACTTTTCCAATCTTCGTTTTCAATTTCGTTGTTCATTTTAGGTTGACGAACATACGGAACTTCGTGCCGAATTGACCACTTGAATTCAAGGTTCTCGGAATAAAATTGTGGATGTAAATTTTGATCAACAAATGGACCTACAACCCAGTTGTTGTAAAACTTTGTGTAATTAGAAACATTTCCGTATCGTTTGCCTTCGTAGTTGCTTTTCCAACGCAAAACAATCGCAACACAATCACGATTGATATGAAATTTTGGATGACGAATTGAATCGTGAACTGCATAATCTCCGTAATTGGAAAGCAAAATACTTTCCGATTCGTATTTAACAAACATTTCACCTTTGATCAAAAATACTGCTTCACACCAATCATAATCACGACCAATTTCAGTTTGATTACGAATTTCACCTGCTTTCCAATTGCACCATCTAAAATACACACTTTCTGTGTGTGTTCTGCACATTTTGTTTTTGGTTGGACCCAACACCCATCCATCTACATCTGTAATAGACGTAATGTTATCAGTTTTTATATCACTGTATTCCATATATCCTCCATATTATCGTTGCCATACTGAAAAGTCAATTCAGAATAACTATACATTCTAAATTGTTTTATACTTATATTCATGGCATTTTATTTAAATACTCAACATGGTTTAACTGAATATCAACTTGGTGACTTCATTTCAAATCCAGTAAGAGCATTTTTTCTTGTTTCCGATGAAGAATTGACAGAACAAGATTATGAAATAACCTACGCAGATGGAGAAACCTCTATTGTAGTAATGAAAAATATACTCGTGAAAAATAATCAATATTATTATTCATTGCCTTGGAAATTTATTCAATCAATAGATGTTTATCAAATTACGAATCCTGATTTTTACGATTCTGCGTGTTGTTCTAATTTTAACATGACACTTGATGTGTTGTATGGTCAATCTGAGACGGTCAATCAAGTAAGTGCAACTGGTGGTCCCGATGGAACATTATGTTGGAACGGATTCGGTTTTTTTGGAGCACCTAAAACTTATATAATTTCATTTGGTGAAGAATATTTGAATGGTGGTTTAACACTGAATATATCTGCTATCGTTGATTCTCATGTATTCCGTTACACAACCGAAACCGGAGATTGTTATGAAGGTATATTGGAATCACCTCATCCGTATGTTAATGTATTTCAAATCGTTAATAATAATGACGATGCTTCTGATGATAACGAAGAACCAAATTTTTCAGATGCAGATGAACCCATATTTAGTGATGATCCGACACCAACTCCGGTGCAACCAACTCCAACTCCAACTCCTATGCAATTAGATGGATTGACTATATATACATCAGAACCCAACGGGTATTTTAAATACACGGTTGAAAATAAAAGTTCCAACTCTGATTTTAATGATTCAAAATATTTTTATGAAGTGAAACGTGCATTTGATCAATGGGATTCTGTTATTACAGAAAGTCCTTATACAATTATTGAAAATCAAGAGTCTGTGTCTTGGAATTTAGAAGTTGCAGTAGAGTTTGATTCTCTTGAATCCGGGACACTCGGAGGAGCAATGTTGTCTGAAGTTTTAACTATCAATGAGAATCATGAGTTTAAGTTCGGTGAAACATTTCCAACAAAAGGTGATTTTATTTTAAGTACATCATATCTTGATTATTTGTATTCCGAAACAGATGTAACTGGTAATACTCAATTGTTTTCGGTTACATTACACGAAATAGGTCATCTACTTGGAATTGGTTATATTACATTTTATCATTTGGGTATAATTACAGATCAACCAATTGTAAGTTACACAGATACAACCGAAAATGTAACAAAACGATACTACACAGGAACAAACGGACTAACTGCGTATAACGAGTATTTTTCAAATGGTAACAACAATTTGGTGGGGATTCCGATTGAAGACGATGGAGGAGATGGAACTGCTCATGTTCATGCAGAAGAAGGTCATGTTGATTATGGATACGGAGATATATCTTCAAACGATAGATACATAAACAATATATGGCATCCTGGATTGGAAAATGAATTAATGACGGGGTGGAGTGAAGATGATGCAAGTATGCCTATGAGTAAAATTACACTGGGATTATTAGAAGATATTGGTTTTAGTATAAACTACGATAAAGTGGAAATGTACAATGCAACTCCAACATCGTTAAGTTCTTGATGTATTTTGTTTAAAAAACATTTGTTAATTTGAAAATGGTATATATTTATCTCTATGGCCATAATACAGTTGTACACAGACAAACCAAGATATGTTTTCGGATGGTACGGAACTTGTGGAAGTTCTTCCGATTTTGATTTAATTACTATAAAACAATATTTAGTCGGTGTATATCAAATAAATGAAGACGAAACTTCATGGGATTTATTTAATCCAACTCAACCCGATGGAATACAACAAGATTTTGACTCACTTGTACCTGGATTTATGTATTTGTTGGTTTTCAAAGCAGATGCGGGTGATGTATCAGTTACAATTCCACATTTAGAAACAACCACAAATTCATTAACTCAGACTTCGGATAAACGAATATCAGAAACTTGTGATACAGGAGGTTGCGAAACTTATTGTAATGCCATTGATGATTTAACAGACCAAGTTGCACAAATTTCTGAAACACTTGCTGACTTAAAAAATTCATGTGATCAAACGCCAACTCCCGAACAAGCAACTCCAACACCAACTCCTGAACAAGCAACTCCAACACCAACTCCTGAACAAGCAACTCCAACACCAACTCCTGAACAAGCAACTCCAACACCAATTGCTCAGGATCAAGAGACACCAACTCCAAAAGAAGAAACACCGTCTCCAACTAAAACACCCGAGTGTTGTGAAATAACTTTTATTTATAGAATTATACTACCAACTCATTCTGCGAACAATGAATTCCGTATTCGTAAATTTATTAAAAATGCGGAAACCCGCATTGATCAATATGAAGTTGAACTATTTTCAAGTTCACTTCAAAATACTGATGATTGGGATATAACTGATTCAGTTTTAATAAACGATTCGGGTGATAGTCATCAACCTGTTATTATTTCAAAAACAATTGTTACATCATCAATTGACTCTTCTCAGAAATCACTTAAAGTAACAATAGAGGTGCCTGCAATTGGAGAAAACTGTGAATTCTTGGAATCTACACCAACACCCACAACTGAACCAACTCCAACTCCAACTCCTGATAACAGAACTCCAACTCCTGATAACAGAACTCCAACTCCTGATAACAGAACTCCAACTCCTGATAACAGAACTCCAACTCCTGATAACAGAACTCCAACTCCTGATAACAGAACTCCAACACCAATTGCTCAAGATTTAGAAACTCCAACTCCTGTGAATTGTGATGACAAAGTTAAAAATTGTCACGATGGTACACAAGTCACGAAAAATCCAGAAAATGGATGTGAGTTTGATGAGTGTCCTGATTTAGATGGATGTAAAGATGAAACTAAGTTATGTGCAGACGGAACTTCGGTGGGTCGTGATCCTGCTAATAATTGTGATTGGATGCCGTGTCCTGGAGATGACACAGAAGACTGCAATCAAGATACCAAAAAATGTGCAGATGGTAGTTATGTAGAAAGAAATCCTGATAATTGTGATGAATTTCTTGCGTGTCCAGATGTTGATGATCCAGATGACGATGATCCAGATGACGATGATCCAGATGACGAATGTAAACAAGGTACACTCAGATGTATTGATGGAACATATGTAGAAAGAGATCCGAACAATGAATGTAAGTTTGTTCCGTGTCCAGAAGACACTAATTGCAACGATGATATAAAAGTTTGTAAAGACGGATCGTTCGTGGTACGTGATCCAAGTGATTGTTCAAAATTTTTACCGTGTGATAGTGACGATGACTGCACGGATACAACGACTCAAGATTGTGGTGATGGAATTTTTGTTGGAAAAAATCCAGATGATTGTGATAACTTCTTACCATGTCCAGATTTACAATTAACTCCAACTCCGATCAACCAAGACAATTTAACACCAACCCCAACACCTGATCCAGATGCCACCCCAACTCCAACAGATAAATTAGATAGTTGTGATGACATAGAAAAAGTATGTTCAGATGGTTCTGTTGTAACACCTGATAAATTTAATAATTGTGGATTTCCTTCTTGTCCTGATGACGATAAATGTAATGATGATTTATTGCTTTGTCCAAATGGACAATACGTAGGTCGTGATCCAAACACGTGTGACTTTCTTCCGTGTCCTGGTGTAATAGAAGATTGCAATAAAGGTTTAAAGAAATGCTCAGACGGAATTTATGTATCTGCTGACTATGATAATAATTGCGATTATATTCCGTGTCCCGGAGATAATAATTGCGATGATAAAACTTTAACTTGTGCAGATGGTACGATTGTTGTAAGAAATCCAGATGACGGATGTGGATTTTATAGTTGTCCTGGAGATGATGATCAGTGCAATGGTGATGTCAAGTTGTGTCCTGATGGAAATTATGTAGGACGTGATCCTAATAATGGATGCAATTTTTATCCATGTGGAGGAACAGGTGATTGTGAAAATCATTCATGTTTGTGTCCAGATGGTTCTTATGTAAGTCGTGATCCAGATATTGGATGTGATTTCATTCCTTGTCCAGGAGAACCTTGGAAATGTGAAAAAGGACTCATGGAATGCGAAGATGGAATATATGTTTCAAAAGATCCAGATGCTGATTGTGAATTTATTCCGTGTCCGGGAACAAATCGTCCAGACGATGGTGACGATGATGGAGATGAAAATTGTCCAACTGAGGCTGCTCCTGAATATGTAAGTTGCTGTGTCAGTGGAATAAATCCATCAGAAATGAACGGAACATATGAAGGTCCTGTTCCGTGTGATCATGATCCATTTAAATTTTGTTATTATCATACAAGTAGTCCGGTTGACTCTGACGGAAACAGAAAATGGTTTATTATTGCCAATTTATCATTAACACAATATTCATTAAAAACTTTAGATGATCCAACAAGTAATTTAGTTTCAAGTAAACCTACTCACATGAAACCTTGTTCACCTGTACAAAAAGGAACATATCCATTTTGTGTAGATTGGACGGGTACGGGAATAAGTGCAAGTGATTGTTCAGCACCCGCAGAAGACCCAACTCCAATAAGTCAAAGCACTCCAACTCCAACTAAATATCATCCTCCAGTTCCAGGTGATCCAATTGGTCCAACTGGTCCTGGTGGTGGAACAAGTGGACCTACCGGTGGAGGAGGAACGGGTGTATCTGGTCCTTGGGGTCGTGGTGGACCTGGAGGTGGTTGGGGAGATATTTTCCGAGGCAGACATCGTCCCGGTGGTCGCAGAGGTTGGCCATGGAATCCAGGTGGAGGTCGCAGACGTCCTGGTGGTGGATATCCACGTGGTGGTTGGTGGCGTCGTCGCCGTACCGGTGGTGGTGGAGGTGGTAGATGCTTCCCAGGAAGAAGAGGTAGACCAGGTGGAGGATGGACATTTCCAAAACCAGGTGGAGGAAGCATATATTGCAGAACTGGTGGATCACTTCTTGTAAGAAACATATACAACCATCGCAAGGTATATAGAGTTTATCCTGCGTATGGAATAAGAATGGGTGACTTGATCAGAATTTCGGCAGACGGTGGAATTAATTGTTATCAAGTATACGATTCAACGTGTGCAAGATCACAATGTTATGTTGTACCAAATAATTGTAAGCAACATTGTTCCTCACAACCACCTGTTGATTGTAATTCATGTGATAATGTATTACCATACAAATCATCTGCATTCAATTTTGTTGATCGTAAACCAGTGATAGTTCCTGATACGAAAGAACATTCTTTTTACGACTTTACTGGAAAAGAATATCCAGGTGTTGTGTGTGTAAACGGATTTGACGGATGTTATCAAGTTTATAGTGGTTCTCACGCATGGGATTGTTATTGGGACGGAGAAAACTTTAATGGTTCTTATTACTTCTTGAATCCAATTACAGGAAAAGATATTTTAGGTCGCACATTAAAGAAAACTGCTCTTGGTCATAATGTACTCGGAGCAATGTACAGAAATCGTTACTTGTCTGCACAAGAAGGAGGAGGTCAATGGAAACCAATGTGGATTCACGAACGATTCTTTGACCGTAGAAACAACTTCTATTCAAATGGTCGTTGGCAAAGTCGTTACATGGGATTATTATTCCCAGTTTATCCTGACTTCCAAAATGAAAATGATACAAATGGTCGTTGGGTAATTCAATTTAATCAATACACAAGTGGTAGCATTTCAGCATACTCACAAAAAGCAAGTGATTCAGATGATGAATGGATAATGAAACCACATGAAGCAGATTGGCATCCACATGGTGGGTTGGTGGAAGTGTGTGGAGGACCTGTTGTTCTTGAAGATCCAGAACCATGGCCACCAGTTGGACCAAGAAAACCATATGATAATTCATGTAAAAGTGGTTATGCTCTTAAAGTAGTTCCACATAGTTCAACAAATTCTGCGATGGATCAAATAAGTGGACTAGTTGCATGGGAATCTGGATTACGAGTAAATGATGTTATTCGCATAAGTGCAGACGAAGGATACGGATGTTGGAGAATAATTCAAATACTTTGTGCAGAAACTGAGCATTATGTATTAAACAAATCACCAAATTGTCGTCCTGGGTATCCTGATGATGTAGGTGGACCTTATGACGATGATGAAGAACCATTTGATGGAGATTGCGAAACTTGTGCTGATCATTGTCGTGGTGTTGAATTGTACGCACCTGATGCAACTGAATCAACTGAAGTTGTTGTTCAAAATCTAGATTATGATGAAAACGCAATTTTAACTGCGGAAAATCTTGAAGATGATGGTGATAAATTTAGTTCTCATATATCAGCAGATACAGACGGAGTGGTAATTAGTGCAACTGATCGTGATTATGAAAAGTGTAAACTTCAATTAAAATGGAGCAATGAAGTTGGTGGAAAGATTTATCTACAAGCAAGATGTATAATTCGTCCAACTGATATTGATCGTTTTGGTGGAAGAGATATGTCTAAGTGGACAACATTATATGGATTAGAAGGTCAATCCGAAACAGATTACGATTTGAATCATGCATCATGGCCGGTGGCGGCAGTTGCAAGTGATTACGAATTTGAAAAAACTTTTGATTTTGGTGGAATGACATTTACATTAGAAGATACTCATAGCAAAGGATATTTGCAATTGTATGTTCAAATTCCAAGTGGTTCAAACGGAGAGTGGTCACACACAATGACAAACTCATCAAGCAAAAAAGCATTGTTTTTATACTTTGGTGACAATGATAATCCAGATTACTCAGCAAACGGAGCAAGTGCGGTATGGCCGGTCATTGAATTTGTACCAAGTACACCAACACCAACTCCGAAAACATACGAAGGTTTTGCATTAACCGGAGAATTTCATAGTTCAACAGAGGGAATAGATGGATCTGAGGGTGCTTTCTATTTACATCATTCTTATTTCAATAAAGGATGTAGTAATGTATCAATAAACTCAGAAGGAAAAACTGAACTTCGTGTAAAAAGATGTGATTCGATTGGAGGTTGTGTAGATTCAAGTGGGGTTGCAAACGTACTTAATGAGAACGATACAATTGGTGGTACAAAATATGCCAATTATACTTATTTTTTGTCAGAAACTCCTGTAACTATTATCGGAGATACTGATTCAATGGTATTAAACTTTAGATTAGAAGCATATGCCGAGACTGTCGTTCCTACGTTAATATTTTGGCAGAATGGAAGTTTCTTTTATATAGGACTTGCTACTATGCAAGGAACTACTAATCATGTAAGAACACTTGAAGATTACACAGTAACACAAGAACTTTTGCCTGCATTTAGTAGAATTAGTGCTGATGATTGGCCTAATAATCCACATAAATTCAATTTCAATAAAGGAGAATCATTTTATGTAGGACTTGCATTTGGATTGTCTGGAGCAGCTTGTTATGACCACTTGGTAAGAATAGATAAATTTGAAATCGATTTCGGAAGTAATTTTACATCAATTAATCCAACACCGACTCCTACATCTGTGGCACAACAATCAAGTGGATCAACAGGAAGCACAGATTCTTAAGGAAATTTATTATGGAAAATCAAGAAAACAATAACCCACCTTTTTCAGAAACTTCATTGGATTTTACAGAACCAACTGCTAAAATTTCTTTGGGAAATAGTTCCTCATGGGCATTTGAGTATGAAGACTTCACAATAGAGTCGTGGGTATATTGTAAAGATTTAGCAGAAAATGGAACTTACTTAAATGATAAAGCAATTTTTGGTAGTATGACTGCGGATCGTTACAAACAACAATTTTTGTTTTATGTTCGTTACAATGGAACTCTTTGTTTTTGGAACGGACACACCGCAGTTGGTGGAGGAAAGTTAGAAAATGATACATGGCATCATATTGCAATGGTCAGAAGAAATCTTAGAGTTTATATGTATCTTGACGGAAAACTTGTATACAACGGATGCGAAGATAGTCGTTTTCGTCAAACATCAAACTTTGCAGTAGGAGCAGTTTATGATCCTTATGTTTCTTCTTCAAACAAATGGACTCGTTATTTTGACGGATATATGCAAGATTTACGTGTAATCAAAGATTTTGCAGTTTATACCTGCAACTTTGTTCCATCTAAAAAACTTTTGGAACTTTGTCCAAAAAGTGAAAGATGTCCTGCTCCTCCTGAAAAATGTTTGTTGTATATTAGTTACGAATTTAATATGCCTTGGTACATGGGTGGTTCTTATAGAACAAATACACACACTATTGAAATTGAAAAAAATAAAGCACCATTTCAAACTAGTCATATTTTTATGACAACTCAGAAAAGGTATTATGCTTCTGGTACAAACACATCATCAATTAGAAATGTCAAAATAAAAGCAAGTAATGATACCGAGTGGGCAGTAGTAGAAGTAAATTTAGATACACGACTCGAAGAAACATATTCAAGAAATTCAGCATATACTGCAATTTCATTTAATTTGACAATACCATCTGTTCTTGATAATTGCACACATATTTTTGAAAATCCAACACCGACACCTGAACCTGATCCATGGCCTACACCAACCCCAATTCCACAAGGAGTAGAAGTAATTAGAATTACACAACCACCGAGTCCTGAAATTCCAGACACAGAACCTGAAGTAGAAATTATAAGTTCTGATAATCCTCCAGTTTCAGAAGTTTATGGAGTAGGTGCAAACGAAGTTGGTCAACTGGGAGGTGGAACTGAGTCAGTATCTCAAAATGGACCTCAAAATTTACAAATTTCACCTGAAATATTATTTGCAAAAATTAAAGGTGGACATGATCACACCTTGATGTTAACACAAGACGGCAAATTATATGGAATGGGTTCAAATGCCGAAGGTCAATTAGGAGAAAATATTCAAACAAAAACAAACGAACCGACTTTAATTACAGAGGGAGTTTTAGACTTTGATGTTGGATTTAAAAATTCTTTGGTTCTTTTGAGTGATGGTCACTTATACGCATTAGGTAAAAATCAACACGGATCACTTGGTCTTGGTGCAACTGATAAGGTAAATGCACTTACAAAAGTTAAAGAAGATGTTACCAGATTTTCAATGGGAGCATTTCATAGTATGCTTACATTAGAGGACGGTAGTCTGTGGGTGACCGGTCGTAACAAATATGGACAATTAGGAACAGGAAATGAAACAGATTTAAATACATTTACTAAAGTTCTTGATTCAAATGTAACTCAAATTGCCCTTGGAACATTTCATAGTATGATTTTAAAATCTGATGGAAGTGTATGGATGAGTGGTGACGATTCATTTGGTCAGTTTGGACGAGGTAATCAGGATAACTGGACAACTTGGGCAGATTTGGAACACATCACCGCTTCCTCACTCCAAGCAGAGGCTGAAAATCATTTTACTGAGATACAAAGTTCAACATTCGTTAAGGTGATTGACTCTGATGTAATTTCAATTGCCGCTGGAGCAATTCAAAGTTTTGCATTTAAAAACAATCAAGGTTTATATTCAACTGGATTAAAATCTTTAACCAATTGGGTGGAGTTTTCTAAAATGTATGATAATGACGGAGATTATGGTTCTGGATATTATTTAGTACCAGAATTTCAAAATGTATCGGAATTCACTTTGATTGGATACGATTTTCAAAAGGTATTATCTGAAATAGAGTATACAGATGAAATTCTAAAATTTATTCGTGATTATAACTACTACTCATCAGAAGAAAGAATTGAGTTAGACCGTTTTAATTTATTGTTACATAAAAATAAAAGATTGTATGGTAATGGCTTTGTTAAAGGAAATAAGCGTTTATCATTTCAAAGTGATTTCGGTAATTCATATAATGATTGGAACGGAAGTTATGAGTCGTATTTATCTGATTCTTACACTTCCCATGTGTTGGACAGTAATGTAAATTTAGTTGGAATCGGTAAAGATACATACTTTGTTAAAAGAACAAATCAAGAAACTGATTACAAACTTGATTTGTCTGATGACGATATAGAGGTATACACAGCAAATAAGAATACTTTTGCAAAAAATGGTTCAGGTGGTACAAGTTCATTTTCTGGATTATTATCAAAAGTATCAGTAAATCAGAATATTTCTTATGTGTTTTCACGTGGAGGTGGTACAATTTTTGTATTTGCAGATGGAAGTGTGCATGGATCAGGAACAGACTTTTGGCCAAATTATGGATTTTATATGTACGCAGGTCCAGAAAAGGATGTGCATTTTAAAAATCTTGGATTTTTCTCGGCAATGGAAACGGAAAATCCAGATGACATAGTTGAAAATTGGACAAAGACATTTAAGGATAAACAAGAATTTAAATTAGCAACATATGAAATATTATCAGCACCAACAAGTGATGATTTAAAATGGACAAAAGTAGAGTATAGTAATTCTCATATTATATTTTTGAATGCCAAAGGAGAAATATATGGAGCAGGAGACAATCAACAAGGTCAACTTGGATTACAAAAAGGTTCTGTTACAGAGAAATTTCAAAAAACTAGAGATGGTATAAGAAATATTTATGTAGAGGATGATATAACATATGCCATCACTTCGGGTAATAATTTAATAAAATTTACAACTGGTCAAGATCAAGTTATCGCAGAAAATGTTCTTAAATTCACTCAAGGAGGATTCGTCACACTTGATAATCAATTTAAAAAATTAGATGATGGTAAAACATTGATTTCAGAGGATGTAGTTGATGCGGTTTTTTCATCATTTTGGTTAAAAACAGATGGTTCTGTATACTATAAAACGTCTACAGATGAGCATTTGGTGGTAAAAGATGATGCAATTGAATCACTTTACCATGACGATACTACTGGATTTATGGTGTTGAAGACTGACGGAAGTGTATGGAAACTGAATGGCAATCCAACTGATGGATACAACCTTCTTCCTTTTATAGAGAATGGAGTCACTTATATTAATACTGGATTTTACATTAGAAACAATGCCCACTTAGCACCAAAATTTATAGAATTTACACCAACACCTACATTTTTTACTCCAACTCCAACTCAAACACCTGGACCATATTTAGTTGCAAAGGGTAGTGGTCCACTTGGAGATAATACTTTATCTGATCGTGAAGATTTTGTGGACATACTCCGAGGGGAGAATGTAAAGAATTTGCATCGTGGCACAGGTATTACATTATCAATATCAGAAAACGGTGATGCATATGGTTGGAAAAATACTGCAACTAATAATTACACTATAAATACTTGGGGATATCCGTCTTCAAGCTTTAGTGATCCATTTCAACCTAAATCATTTAGTAGTGCGTTTTTTACAGATGGATTAACATATAAACCTTCCAAAGCAAAAATTGATAATGTTGATAAATTTCTGACTACTGCAACCACTGATTTATTCATTTACAAAGATTTAGATGGCAATGTTAATTTGTATGGAAAATACGGAACATACGATACAAAAACAGATAATAATGATCTACCAAAGGTATTAACCGATGTAGAAGATGTTAAAGGAAATGTATTTTTGCTAAAAGATGGAACATTGAATCTAAGTTATGCACTGGGGGGAATTACTCCAATCGCAATTGATACAAATGTAAGTAAACTGATAGGAAACTTAAGCATGACAACTACCGATCCAAATGTAGATCATAGTTATGACAGATACCATTATGGTGTTCAATACATTAAAGGAGATAAATTAATGTACGCACGTCGTGACTGGGAATTGGGTGTTGGTCAAAAAGATTCTTTTTATTTGCACAATTTCGGTTCACATGAAAATGTAGTTGAAGTATCAAGATTGTCTTTTCATGATTTACGAGTGTACTTGACATCGGATGGTACTTTATTTTCAAAATATACATCAACACGACACGGATCGACTCGGACAACTACATATAATTTTAAAGCATTTTGGACTGATTCTGCACAGACTACTAATCATTCTTGGGGGTCATACAATTACACACGTGTTCATAGTAGTATTAAAAAACTAGTATGGGCAACCGATGTAGATGCAATTCTAGGTGATGGTAGAATATTAATGAAGAATGGAGATGTTAGAAGGTTTACTTCAAAGCAATCTGCTTATTATTATTTAAGTGGTCCAACCGTTACTTATTCATTATCAAACAGAGTTGATATTACATTTGAAGATGATGTTACCCGTCAGTTCAGAATTGGTGGTGCAACTTACAATTATTACGAATAAATTTTAAGATCATGGAAACACAAACTTACATAGAATGCAAAAAGAACTCACACGGAAGTGTGTTGTATGTTTATTCACAATCCCCTCGTTCAGAAGAAGATCCTCAATTGCTAGAAGAAATTATTCTTCCGGAATCTTCTGATGATGTATATAAGGTTGTTAATAACGACACGTTTATTGTTGCATCGTTTGTGAATCATGGTACGCAAATAGTTCCTGGTACAGGAGGAGTAATGGTTTTCAAAAAAAGAAATGATGGTAAGTTTCATTTT
>Ga0228656_1000096_pt1 | contig 22136 bp, 19 predicted proteins | sample 68DmetaG_FD_183045 | JGI IMG/M metagenome (GOLD analysis project Ga0228656, IMG submission 183045) | Seawater microbial communities from Monterey Bay, California, United States - 68D | ecosystem: Environmental > Aquatic > Marine > Coastal | place: USA: California | collected 2016-11-07 | reverse complement strand
AATGGCTTTAACCTATCTGTTTATTACACATGATATTTCAACGGTTAAAGCCATTTCGGATCAGGTCGTGGTCATGAACGAAGGAAAAGTCGTTGAACAGGGCCGAAAAACCGAAGTCTTTCAACCGCCACATCCCGATTATACTGAGTTATTGCTGTCTTCCGTGCCCGAAATGGATCCAGATTGGCTAACAAACCTAAATGCCAAACGCGCCGATTTGAAAGGTTAAGCGATTATCTAAGGTCCCTTTTAATCTTTTGCGAGATGTCCTTTTCGAAGATCAACGCCTCGTTTTCATAAGCCTCTAGGCGTGCTGTAAGATGAAAATACTCGGCGTCTGAAACCATTTTGGCATATTAAGATTTAGAGCAGCCAAGCGTTCATGCGTCGATCCACTTTAAAAATGATTCAAAAGAATAAGCGATCCATATTTTTAAGTCTGCACCAACAACCAATCAATCATTGCCTGTACCTGAGCTGCATGCAGATCTTTTGTGAAAACAAGATAATAACCCGATGTATCAAGCTTGCGATCTGTCAACTCTACTAACTGCCCACTTTTGATTTCCGGGGTGACTAAGTCATCCCACAAGGCAATGCCTTGTCCATGAATAACTGCCTGCACTCTGCTATTTGAGTCCGGAATCGTTAGACTGGATTTGCTTGGCAGATATGGTAGGCCTGCGGCTCTGTGCCAAGCGCGCCAACCAGCATCACCTGAACTATCCCCCAGGAGAGGTACCTGTCTAACTGCAGCCTCTATTCCAAGACTTTCTACTTTTTTTGCGATTGTTGCATTTGCCGTTGGCACGGAGGGCAATCTCAGTAAAAGCCTGCTTTCGTATTCCTTCCACTCACCAACTCCCCACAAAATCGCAACATCTACATCCTTTGTTTTCAAGTCAGCGATAGAATTAACAGGCTCTATTCGCAAACTGACACCTGCATTTTTCTCAAAAAAATCCATAAGCCTTGGTGAGAGCCATCGCGAAGAGAAGTAGGTCAGTGTACCAATACAAAGTGCCCTGGTATTCGAGCCGCGAATATCTTCAATTTCTTGATCAATTTGTTGAAGCGCATTCAGAGAGACATTCCATATTCTTCTCCCATTTTCGGTGAGCTGAAGGCGCGCATTGCTCCGCTCAAACAGTGCAAAACCGAGGTTCTCCTCGAGTTTGTTTATTTGATAACTTATCGAACCTTTCGATAAATTGAGATCAGTCGCAGCCGCGGTCATTGATTGCTTTCTGGCGACAGCATCAAAAACTTTCAGCGAATCATAAGATCTAAATTTCATAAAAGCTGTTTAATATTTTAAAACAATTTGTACAAATCTTTAGTTTTGCAAAATATTAAGAGACCATTTATTTATCAAAATTACATCAAATAATCCAGATTTGGTCGTCTTAAATTCATAAACGAGCTCACAGTATGACACTAGAACTTTCTGATTTTCACTTCGTGGCAAAAGCGCTTCCAAACAAGGGACAACGACCTCGCGAACTTGCGCGTACAATGCCAGCACACCCACTGAGTTACATGGAGCTACCACATGATCCAGAATATACGCTTTACAACTCTAGACTAACACCCGAAGCACTAAGCACTGCGTCTGACGATGAAATGTATTGGGCGGTACGTACCAATGTTATTTTTCGTCACACGGGTGAGCTACCAATTGAGATAAGCGGACCAGATGCTGAAACACTTTTAAACAAGGTGTTCACCCGTAATGTATCAAGGGTCAAACCAGGCCGATGCTCATATCAATTCGCATGCTATCATGATGGGGGGATGATCACAGACGGGGTATTGCTGCGATTATCTGAAGATCGTTTTTGGATGGCACAGGCAGACGGCGATCTTTTCAGCTGGTACAAAGCACATGCCGAAGGGTTGGATGTAAAAATCCATGATCCGAATGTCTGGGTAAGTCAGATACAGGGCCCACGTTCACTGGAGCTATTGGCCGCTGCTCTGGACGGACCGATGCCAGATCCATTCCGCTATTTCGACTGCGCCGAGGTTTCTATTGCTGGTCAGACTTGTTGGATCAGCCGTTCAGGCTTTACTAACGAACTTGGCTGGGAAGTATACTTACTTCCAGACACAGATATTGCGGCCATTGGCGACAGGATCATGGAGGTAGGTTCGGCGTTCCATATCTTACTCACCGGGACACCGGTATTCCGCGCACGTCGGATTGAGGCTGGCTTATTAAATGCAGGATCGGACTTTGGGGCGGAAACCACTCCTTTCGAAGCTGGACTTGGGAATTTTGTCGACTTCGACAATCGTGATTTCATCGGACGCAAAGCATTAGAGGTTGCAGATAAATCATCAAAAACCTGGGGTATGCGTGTAATGGGGGGTGTTTCTCAATTGGGTCGCGTAATGTGGGTGGGCGAAACTGTTGTTGGACGCGTTTGCTCGTCAGGATATTCACCATACCAAAATTGCGGTGTTTGCATTGTTCGTATGGACGACCCCGCCATAGGACCCGGCACCAAGGTAAATGTGCTCTGTGCAGACGGTTCTATTCAAGAAGGCGAGCTCTGTACTCTGCCAATGTATGACGCTGACCGCTTGATCCCTAGGGGCAAACTGGTGGATATCCCAACCAAACCGACGGTTGAGGAATGACCTTCATGCCCAGCGTTTCAACTGAACGCTCTAGGAGTTGCCAGCCAGAGATGGCCTCGGCCGTTTCCACACACTTTTCTTTTTTACTATTGAGATCGTTCTCCTCTTTGGATCTTTGTGCTGCGCTGGACGTGTTGAATGAGGCTAACCAGTTTGACCAGACGCCCAAATATTCGTGGTCTTTGTTCGGTTAGTTAAACAATGAACGAAACTGCACCTATTGGAATGTATCATGTATAACACCTGGCTAACCACGTCGCATTTTCCTGCGCACGCAGACATTGAAATCCGGGAAATTACCATCGGTACATTGCTGCGCGAGGTTGCTGCAGCACGACCAGAAGCGGAGGCCTTGGTCGAAGTCAGGCAGGACGGATCAGGAGGGCAGCATTGGACCTATGCGGAACTTCTGAAAGATGCCGAGCGGCTGGCCAAAGCGCTCTCCACACGGTTTGTCCCCGGCGAACGGGTGGTCGTCTGGTCGCCCAACAGTCCAGAATGGGTCCTATTGGAATATGCCAGTGCGCTATCCGGTCTAGTACTGGTGACTGCTAACCCGGCCTTTCAGGCACGCGAACTGGCCTATGTGCTTGAACAATCCGGCGCAGTTGCACTGTTTTTTGTCCAAGAATTCCGCGGTAACCCGATGGGCCAAATTGGGAAGGAAGTCGCCGCGAGCATCCCATCGTTGCGCGAAGTCACAGACATGGAAAGCGCAGCACTTTACACACAAGGCTCCCGCCCGATTGCTTTGCCCGATGTCGCCCCGGACGACGCCGCGATGATCCAATATACATCCGGCACCACCGGCTTTCCCAAAGGCGCGGTGCTGAGCCATCGCGGACTGGTCAACAATGCACGATTCTACGCGTCCCGCTGCGGGGTAACTGCGGCAACGACTTGGGTCAATATCATGCCGATGTTTCACACCTCGGGCTGCGGCATGGTCACACTCGGCTGCCTGCAGGCTGGGTGCCGCATGGTTCTGATCAGCCTGTTCGATGCGGATGTTGTGCTTGACCAGTTGGAGGCAAACGGTGCGGACATCATCCTCGGAGTGCCAACCATGGTGGTAACCTTGCTCGATGCACAAGAAGCTCGTTCGCGAGACCTGTCGACCCTGAAGCTCGTCAGCTGCGGCGGCTCGATGGTCGCGCCCGAGTTGGTGCGAAGGGTACAGACCTTGATGGGCGCCGGGTTTTCGACCCTCTATGGCCAGACCGAGCATTGTCCGGTGATCACGCAACATCATTTAGACGACAGCATTGACGACATCTGCAACACTGCTGGCCAAGCAGTGGCGCAGACCGAGGTTTCGATCCGCAGCGTCGATGACAATTGCGCCGTCGTCGTAGGAGAGGTCGGGGAAATCTGTGCCCGCGGCCCCTGCGTCATGCTGGAATACAACGACAACCCGAAGGCCACATCCGAGACCATAGACGGAATGGGTTGGCTGCACACCGGCGATCTTGGTCGAATTGATAAACGAGGCTACGTCACAGTCACGGGTCGTGTGAAAGAAATGATCATCCGCGGCGGCGAGAACCATTTTCCCGCTGAAATTGAAAACTGCCTGTTGGAACACGCAAGCGTGGCCGAGGTCGCTGTCGTTGGCCTGCCAGACCCAAAATGGGGCGAGGTTATGGGCGCGTTCATCAGGAGCAAAGGACTGCTCGACAAGGGTACGCTGCACGCTTATTGCCGCGCAAACATGTCACCACAAAAAACGCCGAATGTTTGGGTGCAGGTCGAGGAGTTCCCCCTGACCGGCTCAGGCAAAATCCAGAAATTTATTCTCCGCGATCGTTTTGTCGCCGGGGAATATGCTGAACTCTGACTAACAGGAACCACCATGCAGGACGCAACCAAACACTTCATTAATGGCCAGTGGATTAATTCGATTGATGGACGCGAAACGGCAGTCGAGAATCCATCGACTGAAGAAAGGATTGCAACAATCACTTTAGGTGGTGTTGCTGATGTCGAGATGGCCGTCACTGCGGCTAAGGACGCCTTTCCAAGCTGGGCAGCAACTAACCCTTCGGAAAGGATCGCCGCATTGGAGCGGTTGATGGAAGTCTACAAGACACGGGCTGGAGACATGGCGCAGGCTATCAGCATTGAAATGGGTGCGCCGATTGCGCTGGCAAAGACAGCACAGGTCGGTGCCGGAGCCGGGCATCTCAAAAATACCATTCGGGCCGCCAAAACTTTTGTCTTTGAAAGTCCTTTAGGGGATCACGCGCCAGGTGATATGATCTTATACGAGCCAGTTGGTGTCTGCGCCCTGATAACCCCATGGAACTGGCCGATGAACCAGGTGATGCTAAAAGTAGCACCAGCGCTTGCGGCAGGCTGCACTATGATTTTGAAACCATCTGAGCTTTCTCCGCTCAGCTCCAATCTATTGGCTGAAATGATTGATGAGGCAGATTTTCCTCCTGGGACATTTAATCTGGTGAACGGTGATGGTGCCGGTGTTGGCGCGCATCTCACCGCGCACCCGGACGTGGACATGGTCAGCTTCACCGGGTCAACTCGAGCTGGGGTCGCGATCAGCAAGGCTGCGGCAGATACCGTGAAACGCGTTAGCCTCGAACTAGGAGGCAAAGGAGCCAATATCATATTTGCTGATGCCGATGAAAAGGCCGTCACGCGTGGCGTCCGGCACTGCTTCAACAATTCGGGCCAGTCCTGTAACGCACCAACCCGGATGTTGGTAGAACGCGCGATTTACGACCAGACCGTTGAAACCGCCCGAGCCGTAGCCGAGAAAACAGAGGTCGGACCGGCGGACATCGAAGGCCGCCACATCGGCCCGGTTGTGTCTGAAGCACAGTTCAACAAGATCCAATTCCTTATTAAGCGTGGCATGGATGAGGGTGCCAAGTTGGTTGCAGGTGGTCTGGGCCGCCCCGACGGGCTGAACCGAGGTCGTTTCGTGCGCCCCACAGTCTTTGCCAACGTCAAGCAAGATATGACGATTTGGAGGGAGGAAATCTTCGGGCCTGTGCTGTGCATGACACCCTTTGACTCAGAAGAAGAAGCCATCACCCTGGCGAATGACACGCCCTATGGTCTAACAAATTATGTACAGACCGCGGACAAGACACGTGCCCGGCGGGTGGCGCGGCGTCTAAGATCTGGTATGGTTGAAATGAACGGAAAATTCGGCGGTGCTGGTTCGCCTTTTGGAGGCATGAAACAGTCCGGCAATGGCCGTGAAGGCGGCACGTGGGGTCTTGAGGAATTTCTTGAAGTCAAAGCAGTGAGCGATTGGGATTAAATATGACAAAGGTTCTTTTTGAACGGGACGGCCGGATTGGTAGAATCACTCTAAATCGACCAGAAGTTTTAAACGCAATTGATGACGACCTGCCAACTGAATTATCTGAAGCAGTCGCACGGGCAGATGCAGATCCAAACATCCATGTGATGGTTTTATCTGGCGCGGGTAAGGCATTTTGCTCAGGGTACGATTTAGCGCATTATGCGAGTTCAGATGGGCCTAATAAAGTTGTACAAGACATGCCTTGGGATCCGATGCAGGATTTCCAATTTATGTGGCGAAATACTCAAGCTTTCATGTCTCTGTTCCGCGCAATGAGGCCAGTAATTTGTAAAGTCCATGGCTTCGCTGTAGCTGGTGGTTCAGACATCGCACTTTGCGCGGATATGATAGTAATGGGTGACGATGCAAAGATTGGCTACATGCCAACGCGGGTTTGGGGGTGTCCAACAACGGCAATGTGGGTACACCGACTTGGACCCGAAAAAGCCAAACGCATGATGTTCACTGGAGATAAGATAAATGGAATTGAGGCAGCCGAAATAGGCCTTGTACTTAAATCCGTGCCAGACGATCAGCTTGATGCCGAGGTCGAAGCGCTTGCAAGTCGTATAGCGTCAGTACCGATCAATCAGCTCGCCATGCAGAAGATGGTGATCAATTCAGCCGTTGAAGAGAAAATCAATCAAACGCAACGACTAGCTACCCTTTTAGACGGCATGACGCGACATTCACCCGAAGGCTTGAATTTCAAAGCAAGGGTTGAAGAAGTAGGATGGAAGCAGGCTGTAGATGAGAGAGACCAAGGAATCTTCGATTGGACTCAAAACGACTATTTATCGACTACGCGAAAATAGCTGCATTAATGCAACAAAGGCAACTTTCCTGCTGACTGGTGATTTTAATTTTTTTTGTCGTATACAGCCGCACTTGAAACTTTGCTTTTAGCAAACCGTGTTGTTAATCAGGAAGTATTTGCAGTTACCGTTATTAGCAAGCGCGTCCATGACGTTGTATCTCCTATGTGTCCAGCCCCCAAATTATGTACCATTTTTCAATAGAGTTTCTGGAGCTGGCGGTCTCATGTTTAGGGCTTGGTGAGGGCGGATGTGCGCTTCCTAGCTGCTGATGCCAGAGCTGGAATTTCAGGGTTTAGCTAATCTAGCAGATATTTCTTTCAATCGAATTACTTGTTGAATGAAAAGAGGGAAGCTGACAATACTGCCGGCGTAATTGAAAACATACATTATGATCGAGAATACGAGACCGTAACTCAGTATCCCTGCACCAATTACAGTTATAGGCGTATAGATAAACACCGCAATAACCCCCACCCATATTACAAAGTAATTAATAGTCTCAAGGTCAGACAGCTTTACATTCCATCTCATTAACTCCTGATAAAAACTTTTGATAGCAATGGAGTCTCTTGCGGTTAGGACGTCTACTTGTTTCTCAAGTTGATTATTGTATTTTGTATTAAGCTTATAGTTGAATTTTCCAGTTATGGTATAGATAAAAACAATAAGGCCCAGTATTGAAAGGCAAGCAAAAAAGACATCGATATTCAAAGTAGCGATGATGGCAAGAATGCCGACTACAGAAATAAGTGCATTTATCATTTCAGGCATCGAATTTTCAAGAAATTCCACAAATTCAGTTAGAAGGCCCGTCCGGGCTGATATTCTGGAAACCGATGCGTCTTTGTTTGTTTCGTTTTGGATCATCTCGGGGGTAATTCTGCAGTAAATTCCAGAGTAGATGCGTGTGTCGTAGAATCGTCTTGCACTTCCTACGATTAGTGCTGCCACTCCAGCGATAGATAAATAGAGCACTCCATCGATACTGTCTTCCAAAAGACCGTCGATCGCAATTCCAATTAGAAGTGGGAAAAGAATTCCAGTCAGTGCTTCTAGCGTCACCAAAGCGAATGTAAACAGTATTTTCCATCTAAATCTGAGAAGGAGGCTATTTATTGAAAAGTTTGTCATTGGGGCTTTGCCTATTTTCAAGTAATTTGTATTAAACAATTATTACACTTACGCAGTGCAACACTGGCGTCGTCTGTTGTGGACTATCTTCTTAAAAACACAGGTTCGTGCATCGTGTCAGGGATCACCGCCCGCAGCAATGACAATATTGTCGGGGCCAGTTGTAATTGATTTACCAAGGTATTTTCCCCATCACCCGTCGCGTTCCCGAAATAGTATAGCGCAAATTCCTGTTGAAGCGTGTCATGCCCTCCATGGTGACCGCGTGCATCCTGACCATGATCGGCGGTGACGATCACATCATATCCCATATCGCGCCATTTTGTGATCCACGGGGCCAGCATGTAATCCATCATGAAACAGGCATGATCCATTTCTGTACTGTCGTGATGAAACCGATGTCCCATGCTGTCCAGTGTGCAGGTGTGCAATATGCCGTAATCCAACCCAAAGCGATGACACAGCATCGTTAGGGTTGCAAACAGGTCGGCATCAGAGGGTGTCATTTGATTGTTGTGACCATATCCCGCCATCGTATGAAATCGGCCGTGATTGATGCTGCTGCTTTCTGATTCATCATATTCAATGTCGCGCACAGGATCAAAAGGCGCACGATTAAAGAACTCTGACCAAAAACTATGCGTCACGGCCCCTGTTATCAGATCAGATTTACGTGCCTGTGAAAAAATATCTGGCTGGGACAGACGAAAAATCGTGTCGTTGCCTGTCACCCCATGGACCTGTGGTGTGACGCCCGTATGGATCGAGGCATAACACGATGCCGATGTGCTGGGCAGCACCGATGACATTTTGAAACGTTGCGCACCGCCTGATTGTACCCACCCCTCAAGGTTTCCAAACAATCGCACCCAATTGCGATAGGGAACGCCATCCAAAATAATAAGAAGCAGTTTTTGCGTCATCCAACCCATTCCTTAGTATTATCCTCGCCCACTGTCTTTACTGTTCTATCCACAGTCACGGCTCCGTCAAGCTTGTCAGTTCCGAATTGCGAGATATAGGCGAATTGGTCTAACGTACCATAAGACCAACCGACAAGCGTGATGTTGTTGAGGTTCAGCGCTTCGATGAATGCGTGCAGGTCTGCGCCCCGTTGATCATAGAAATGCCCGCCTTCAGTTTTTGAGGACTGCCCCTGACCGCGTGGGTCGTATGAAATGGCTCAGTATTCATCAGAACCCTCGAATTCCTCAAGTTGTTTTTCAAATACAGCGGAAGACATGCCCCAACCCGGAACGAACAGAATGGTTTTGTCGCCGGAGCCCGCCACTTCGTAATACAAGGTCAAATCATCGCTGACCTGAACGGTTTCTGCTATAACCGTTCCTGCACTGAATGAGCTGATCATTGCAATCGTCCCCAGCGCAGCCGTGTGTCTCAAAAGTTTACGACAGCTGCTAGAGTCTTTTTTTAAGAATTTTGGTAACATGGTTTTTCCCCTTTGTTTGGTCAAGTTGGATTTGTTATACGACGCTATTCCTGCTTCAGGTCGGAGCGCCGAGCCGATTGAAAATCTCGTAATGAACAGTCAGATCCTGCGGGCTCAATTTCGACTAGGCACGAATGTGCAATGGGGCCTTGACCCAGCTCGGATGTGCCTTTGTCTAGACAGAGTACGTTGGGGTTACCTTGTTGGCACAAGTCACCGTCGTCTTGGATATTCAACCATGCGCCAGTGCTGATCTGGGTCACACTCTGTCGGATGTCTTCTGACAGAACGGCTGCACAAAGGCAGGCGCCGCGGCTGTTGAATACTTTGATGATATCATGCTGTCTGATTCCTCGCGCCGCGGCGTCTGAAGGGTGCAGCAGGGCAGGTTCATATCCGCCGATGCGATTTGCCTCGGACAACGGTCCATGATCAAGCTGGCTGTGCAGCTTGTTTTTGGGCTGGTTGGAGACCAGGTGCAATTGGTTTTCCTTGGCATTCCCCAGCCATTCTGCCGGGTCCATCCAAATTGGGTGACCAGGACAGTCATGATACCCAAAGCCTGCAATACGTTCCGAGAATATCTCGATCTTACCACTTGGCGTACGAAGCTTGTGGGTCTCCGGATCGGCTCTGAAATCTTCAAGCATGATATGCGGTTTTGCTGGCACAGGCAGCTTATGCCAACCTTTGGCCCGTAATTCATCAAATGGCGGCAGGTCCACTTCGTCTCTTGCTGCGGATTGGCGTGAGGCATCGTAGAGCCACCTGATCCACTCCCCGGCATCGCGACCTTCGGTGTATTTTTCTTCGATACCCAGATGCTGGGCGATCCCGCTAAAGATGTCGTAGTCATCTCGCGCCTGTCCTGCGGGTGGCACCGACCTGCCCATCATCACCAGATAGGGATCGCGTGGCGAAAGGTTAATATCATCACGTTCCAATGGTGTCGTGCAGGGCAGGACAATATCAGCGTGTTGGGCGAGTGCGTTCCAACACCAATCGTTGACGATCACCGTCTCGGGCCTGGCCCAGGCACGGCGCAGGCGATTCAGGTCCTGGTGATGGTGAAACGGATTACCACCAGCCCACCAGACCAAGCGGGTGTCGGGGTAGGTATAAGTTTTTCCATTGTAGTTGAATGATCCACCTGGATTTTCCAGTAAATCAGTGATGCGGGCCACGGGAATGAAGGTTTTAACTTTATTGCGCCCCTGCGGCAGCGCCTGAAATCGGGGGAACGCGCGTTCCAACCCAACGGTGTTTGTCGCGCCATAGCCAAAGCCAATACCTCCCCCGGGCAGGCCGATCTGCCCCAACATCGCTGCCAGAACCGTGCCCAGCCAGAACGGTTGTTCCCCATGATCCTGCCGGGTGAGTGCCCATGCAACAGATATCATCGTGCGTCCCGTTGCCATGCGGTGCGCGAGGGTGCGGATCGTATCAGCAGGCAAGTCACAGATTTCGGCAGCCCAATCTGCGGTTTTGGCAACGCCATCCCTTTCGCCTGTCAAGTATGTTACAAATTGGTCGAAACCAACCGTGTAACGGTCGAGAAAGGTGTGGTCTATCAGATTTTCGCTCAGCAGTACATGCGCCAGACCGATCATCAGTGCAGCATCTGTTGACGGACGGGGAGCAAGCCAATCCGCCTCAAGAGCCTCTGGTACATCTGACCTGAGCGGTGAGATGTTGATGAATTTAACGCCCGCGGCTTTTGCCTCCAGCAAAGCGGGGCCTGTTCGGTGCGCACCCACGCCACCTTGTCCGATGGCCGCATTTTTGAGGGGAAGCCCGCCAAAGGCCACCATCAGGTCACAATCAGTGATGATTGATTGCCAACTGGATGCACCATAGATAAACTCAGCCCCGCCCAGTACATGCGGCAGGATCACCTCGCCGGCAGCCAGACTGTAGGTGTTGACTGATTTAGTAAAGCCACCTAGCAGATTCAGAAACCGCTTTAAGTGGCCCTGCGCGTGGTGGAACCGCCCTGCGCTGGCCCAACCATATGACCCTGCAAAGATGCTCTCATTCCCATGGTCGCCAATTACACGTCGTAGTTCCTTAGCGACCAGACGTTCGGCCTGGTCCCAGCTAACCTCAACAAAATCCTCCCTGCCGCGCAGATGGCCACTCGTACCCGGTCCACCCTCCAGCCAACTTTTGCGCACCATTGGGGCGGTAATTCGATCTGGGCCATTCAACACACTGACATAGCCCTGCCCGATGGAGGATGGGTCTGGATCTTCCTCAAAAGGATGCAGAGCAACAACCTCGTTATTATGGACCTCAACCCGGTAAGTGCCCCAGTGGAAACTGGTCAGTGGGAATTCGGCTTTATTTGTCAAAACAGGCCCCTTTTCAGCAAACTTCTAAAAGCGCAGCTGCGCCCATGCCTCCGCCAACACACATGGACGTGACCACGTATTTTACGCCACGACGCTTCCCTTCAAGCAGGGCATGCCCAACCTGTCTCGCACCTGTCATGCCGTAGGGGTGGCCGACCGATATGGCACCGCCGTTCACGTTGTAGATTTCTGGATCAATCACAAGATGGTCGCGGCAATAGAGAACCTGGCAGGCAAAGGCTTCGTTAAGTTCCCAAAGGCCGATGTCTTCGATGCGAAGACCTGCATTCTTCAGAAGCTTTGGAATTGCAAAGATCGGGCCAACCCCCATCTCTTCCGGTGCGTTTCCGGCAACTGCCATACCGCGATAGATACCTAGCGGTGTGAGGCCCTGTTGCTCAGCCATTTTGCTTTCCATGAGCACACAAGCCGAGGCTCCGTCAGAAAGCTGGCTTGCGTTTCCGGCAGTGATCACACCGCCTTCGACAACCGGGTTCAATGCCCCAAGTGTTTCAGCCGTCGTGCCAGGCCGGTTGCCTTCGTCTTTTGACAAGGTCACCTCTTCCAGGGTTTCCTCTCCGGTTTCGCGGTTTTTGCCCCGCTTTATCGCAGTGATCGCAACGAGCTCTTCATCAAAGGCGCCAGCGGCCTGAGCCCGGGCCGTCCGACCTTGGGAAAGTGCTGCATATTCATCCTGGGCGTCACGACTGATCTTATAGGTCCGCGCAACATTTTCCGCCGTCATCAGCATCGGCATATAGGCATGCTCAGATTGGGCGATAACGTTTGGATCTTTCTCATCGCCCGCCCATTTCAGATAGGCATTCTGCAGGGCGGAAATATTCTCCTGCCCGCCAGCAACGGCGACGTTCTGACCATCCACAATAATCTGCTTTGAAGCCGTCGCAATGGCCATCAAACCCGATGAACATTGCCTGTCGATCGTTTGTCCTGCCACCGTATTGGGAAGGCCAGCAGCAAGCGCAGAAAGCCGGGCGACATTCATGCCTGCTGTTCCCGCCGTAAGGACCGACCCGATGACGACATCTTCGATCAAACCGGGGTCCACACCTGCACGTTTAACCGCGTGCTCAATGGCGTGCCCCATCATGGTCGGGGATTTGATGTTGTTCAGCGCACCTTTGAAGGCGACCCCAATTGGTGTTCGGGCGGTCGAGACGATAACAGCTTCTCTCATGTTCTCATCCTCATCATCGCATCAACTGCTGTGCAGTTTCCAAAGGTATCCAAGATGATTGGGTTCACATCCAATTCTACAAGTCTGTCACGATATTGATCGGAAAATTGGGCAACTTGACTGACAACTTGCACCAGCGAGGCAATGTCCTGTTGGTCCAGCCCCAGCTTACGTACCAGGCTCAGCCGACGTATCGCGTCTTCGATTTGCACAGCGCTTACAGGTAGAAGCAGCGTGGCAAAATCCCTCAACTCTTCCACATCAGTCCCGCCTCGACCTATCACAAGTACATGTCCAATTCCAGGTTTGTGGCTCACACCAACAATGAATTCAGCCCTAGGCGCTTCAACCATGTTTTCGATTAGGAAATGACTGGTGTCGAGGCGGGCATCGTATCGACTAACAGAGGTCTGGATGGCGCTGATAGCTTGCTTCAAACCAGATGCGTCATTGATATTTAGATGCACAGCGCCTGCGCGGTTCTTATGCAGCAGATCTTCATTAAGCAGTTTGACCGCCAACGGAAACCCAAGAAGGTCTGCTGCAGCAATAACTTCTTCGAATGTGCCAGTCGCGTGGGCCGGAACTGGGATGTCATGCTCTGCAATCAAAGCTTTACCCATTTCCTCGTTCAGGGTGACCAACGACCCGGTCAAAACTGCTGGTGTGGACAACAAACGGTTCTCAACATCGGCCAAAACCTGCGCGCGCAAAATAGAGTATTGCGCCACAGCTCTTATCGCGCAGAGTGTGTCATCCAACCCCTGCAACGTGACTACCCCTGCATTGGCTAACCGGAGCCGCAGATCAGCAGGCAAACCATCGGGCAAGACACTGGCAATGACCACGGGGCAATCCATGCGGTTGTTCAGCTGGATCAACCCTTCAAGTGTCGGCCACCAGACATCGGCCACGTCCAGCTCACGTGGCCAATCGACAAAATAGACAAGCAGATCGCAGCGATCATCCATCAAGAGCCCCATGCCGTTGTCCGAGGTATCAGGTGTAGACATCGCGGCCCAGGGCAGGTTCCAATCCAGCGGGTTCATCAGAGAAACCAGCTCTGGGACGGTCTGACGCAATGCGTTGCGTTGCGCCTTTGTGGGTGCAGGGAAATCCAATCCGACATTACGCCCCTTTTCCCCAATCATCGCTGCGTAACCGCCAGAATTGGCCGCAGCAACAACGCGGTTGCCTTTGGGGGGCTTGGGACTGCCCAGTAATTTGAGCGCCTCTATCAGCGCCTTGGGAGAACCTGCTTCGACAATTGCGAACCGACGGAAAAGGGCTGACCAGATTTCGTTGTCCACGGCCAGGGTGCCGGAATGGCTTTGCGCCAGTTCAGCACTTTCCTGCGTACCACCAGCCTTCAGCGCTACAAGCGGCACACCCTGTTTCACCGCACGCATGGCGGCGGTACTGAAGGCGGATATATCCACGATCCCTTCGAGGTAGAGACCGATGGCACGCACGCGGGGGTCATCCAGCATGGCGTCGATGTAATCGGCCACGTTGAGAACGGCCTGATTGCCCATCGAAATGGCATAGCCCAGCGGCAGGGCCTGTTCGACATTGGTCACCGAATAAGCGACATAACCTGACTGGCTGATCAGGGCGACACCATCGCCCGCAACAGGCGAAAACACGTTGTCACCGCCCCAGACGGCCATGCCATCAAACATGTTCATCACGCCCAGGCAGTTCGGGCCAACAAGCGCCAGATCACCCGCCGCTGTGACCAGTCGTGTTTGTAGGGCCGCGCCGTCCTCTCCCGTTTCGGCAAATTCACCGACAATGGAGACGGCGCCACCAGCGCCCATAGCGTTAAGCTCGGCTACCACGTCAACCGTGCGCTCACGCGATACGGCAATTAGGGTCGCATCCGGCGGTTCGGGCAAATCCGCAAGGCTGGGCACGCAAGCGACGCCAGCAAGTTCGGTGTATTGCGGATGCACCGCCCAGATGTGCCCAGTAAAGCCGGACTTACGGGTGGCGTTAATACAGTCTTCAACGGCTTTGCCGCCGACAAAAGCGATGTGGCGCGGTTTCAGGAGACGTTTGAGGTTTTCGCGGCAAACGCTGGACGCGGTGTCTTTCATCCCTTGAACTCCATGACCTCAAGGCCGCGAGGAATACGTTTCTCAGAGTCAAAAAACGGTAATTTATGCAGGGCAAGAGGATACTCAATGCCATCTCGGCCCTTCACTATGAAAGCATTGGCCGACATAGCCGCAGGTGTTTCGAAAAGGACATAGCCAATACCCGTGCCAAGAGTCGGTGACATCTCAAACGCTTTTACACGGCCAACTGCTACGCCGTTCGCCATAACAGACGCTCCCCACTTAATATCATTCGCCTCTGTCACAAAACCGGAAAAGCGTGGAGCAAATTCGGCGGCCTGCAAGGCATCCCTTCCAACGAAGTCATGGCCAAAATCTACAAAGTCCCCTAGCCCCAGATCAAACGGCGTCGTATCCCAGCCCATGTCGGTGCCGTAGTTCATGATCCCCGCCTCGATCCGGCGCGGGTTCATGGAATAGGTTGATAAGACCTCCATCCCATGCGGTGCGCCTGCCTCAAGCAGGTGAGACCATAAAGCGTTTCCATCGACATTTGGATCCATGTTGTAGACCTCAAAACCCAGCTCGCCAGTCCAGCCTGTTCGGCTAATCAGAACGGGCTGACCGCCCATGGTGACCTGTCTCGAATGGTAATATTTGAACCTTTCCGGGGCCCCGCCATCAACACAGGCATCTAGTATCTCGAGGCTGGTTGGCCCTTGGATCTGAATTGCCCAGGCGCCCGGATCACGGATTTCCACGTCATGGCCGAGGCTCAACGCCTGAAGCCAAGTAAATACGTCGCGGTCCGCATGAACATACCAAAACCAATCTTTCGCTAGGCGAAAAATCACGCCATCACAAGCAATGCCGCCACCGTGGTGACACATCAAGCCATAACGCCCCCGATCTACAGCCATGGTGCTGACGGGCCGAGTGAACACATAGTCAAGGAACGCCGCTGCGCCCTGACCACGAATTTCCAACGGGCGTTCAGGCACATCAAATATACCCACACGGGTGCGAAGCACGCGATATTCATCTGCGATGGAGCGATCGAATGTAACAGGGGTCAGCCGCCCTTCGTGATCGCCATACGCGGTAGTGAGATCGCACGTCGCCTTGAACCAGGGTGAACGCGCAGCGCTTGAAATGATGGGCAATACCATTCCGGCCATGTGTTTATTTCCTTTTGCTATGGTCTTTATGGGTTTGTTAGATAAATATTGGTCAAACCTACCAATTTTGCGGGATAGGTTAGGTCAGTACCGGCTAAGTCATGATTACTTCATCCCCGCTAATTGTAGACCACCAAGGCCGTCCCACTGATTGCTTGAAATAGCATCGAGCAGAAACTCAGCGACATCTTCTTTGGTAATCGGTCGTGCAAAAGTTCCGTCACCGCGAAAAACGCGATATTTCCCGTTTCCGGGTTTCTCCTTCAGGGCAGCAGGGCGGACCAATACATATGGGACCTTTTCTTCACGTGATATACGAGCATCCGCTCGTTCATAATCAGCGAAACTAGAACGCCCACCTATCATTTGCAGCATTTGTTTGACGATCCAAGACGTGCCGCCACACCCGATGCTACTTAGGAACAAACATTTTGGCGGGTTTGATTGTTCAGCGGCGGTTTGCAAAATTGCCTCGGCCGCTTTTTCCATAATCAACACACCTTTGACATTGCCAAGGCAACTGACAACGACATCAGTGCCGCGAATAAGTTCCGCGACATCCACTGGGTTTGCAACGTCGCCCTTGAGTGCAGAAAGACTTGCATCTTTTCTCAGTTTTTCGGGCGTCCTAACTAAGGCTTTGACCTCATAACCGGCGGCAAGCGCCTTGTTGAGAAAATGGCCTCCAACTGCACCAGTTGCGCCTAAAAGTGCAATGTTCATAGCTCACCTCTTCTATGGATATTTGCCTACTAACCCGGTAGGGCGCGGCCGATGATGGCGTCGAGATCCAGCCCCTTCGGTAAGGTCCCAAATGCGCCACGATAGCGTGGAGCGAGGCGACTGGCGCAAAAGGCATCGGCAACAGCGCTGTTACCATAACAGGTCAACAGCGCCCCTTGTAAGGTCAGTGCCATCATCTCGGTCACCATGCGCATTCGGCCCTCCAGCCCCTCTTTGTCTGCCAGTTCATCGCGTAACTCGTCGATTGCCCGGTCGAGATTGGGATGGTTTCCACGCGCTTTCTCTAGTTCTGTCATCAAAGCAGGGATCGCCTCGCGCTCGCGCCCAATAGCGCGCAGCACGTCCAAACCCATGACATTGCCGGACCCTTCCCAGATCGAGTTTAGCGGCGCCTCACGATAAAGCCGGGGCATGATGCTCTCTTCGACGTAACCTGGGCCGCCATGACATTCGAGTGCTTCGACGACCAAGCTAGGGCAGCGTTTGGTGTTCCAGTATTTAGCCACCGCTGTACCAATTCGGGCCAATGCAGCCTCAGCAGGGTCATTTGCATTATCCATTGCTCGCGCGATCCGCAATCCGAGAGCTAACGCAGCTTCAACCTCTACTGCCATATCAGCAAGAACGTTCTGCATAAGTGGCTGTTGGATCAATCGTTTCTGAAATGCTGACCGGTGCGTGGTGTGATGGAGCGCCTGCACCAGGGCCTGCCGCATGATCCCCGCCGAAGACATAGCGCAATAGAGACGATTGCCCGTCACCATCTCGATGATCGTCCGAATACCGCGGCCTTCCTCGCCCACCATCACACCGTATGTATCCTGAAACTCCATTTCGGTCGAGGCGTTGGATTTGTTGCCCAGTTTGTCTTTCATCCGCTGAATAAATAGATTGTTGCGTGTGCCGTCGGGCCGCCAGCGAGGCACCAGGAAACAGGAAATTCCCATGCCCTCGGTATTGGCCAATACCAGAAAAGCGTCGCACATAGGGGCCGAGCAAAAGAACTTGTGCCCGGTCAGCAGGTAACCGTCGCTGTCAGGCCGGGCCACTGTCGAATTGGCGCGCACGTCCGATCCGCCCTGTTTCTCGGTCATGAACATGCCGATCATCGCGCCGGTCTTCTCGTGCGCAGGGATATCACGGCGGTCATATTTGGTGGACAGGACGCGGGGCATCCATTCTTCTGCAACTGCGGGCGCCATGCGCAGGGATGGCACAACGGAATACGCCATCGCCATCGGGCACATCACGCCACCTTCGGGCTGGTTGAACATGTATGTCAGAACAGACTGACCTACATGGCCTGCGTTCCCTTCATTATGCCAAGCGAAATTGTGAACTTGGTTGGATATCGCGAGATCCATAAGATCATGATAGGCCGGATGAAACTCAACCGCATTGATGCGCATGCCGTATCGATCAAATGCGCGTAGTTCCGGCCCATTTCGATTGGCCTGATTAGCTTTATCAAAAGTTTCTTCCAACCCTGTTAATTGCCCGACATGCGCAAGATGTTCAGCGTGAAATGCTCCGCCCTCAGCATGAGTCCAGTGCTGCAGCGCATTATCATCCTGCCAGAGGTTCTGGTTGCCCATATGCGGAGGCATATTGGTTACCTCATGAGTTGGCAGTCTCGCTATTGGGTCGCGTAATGACATGAGGGATCTCCTTTGGGACCAATCAAACAATTAAATTGCGCTTGACGCAAACTTAGTTTTTTGATCACTATGTTTAAAATAATTAAACACAGATATGCGTTTTCGATCATTTGACAGTCTCAACATTTTCCGCACTGTAGCTGAGAAAATGAGTTTCACGGCGGCAGGCGAGGCCTTGAATATGTCCAAGGGCGCCGTGAGCTACCAGATTGCCAAACTGGAAGATGAACTGGGCGTACCCCTTTTCGAGCGCCGCCACATGCATATCCGTCTCACGGGTGAAGGCACGCGCCTGAGAGATGCTGCTGCAAAGCATTTTGGTCTTATCGAGTCCGTAATGGACGAAATAAGGTCAAACGTTGAACAACCACTCTGCGTAGGCGCTCATAGCTGGTTCATCGCTCGGTGGCTTGGCCCGCGACTGTCTGACTTCACGCAAAATCACCCAGATATCGCGCTGAGGGTGGAGCCGATCAACACGACGGCAGATCTGAACAATCCGATGTTGGATATGACCGTGTTCTGGTGTGATGCCGAGACCGGCAATCGCCAGGGGACACATCTTTATCCATCGCGCACTGTGCCGTTGGCCAATCCTGAAATCGCTGAAAGAGCAGGGGAAATCGGACTTGCCAACCTTGTCACTGAGGTGCCGCTTTTGCCTGATGCATCAGGGATGGAAGGCTGGAAACTCTGGCACGCGCTGGCGGGGTTTGACTATGACCCTCGACATAAGCCTGTGCATTTACCGGATGCAAATAGCCGCCTGCAAGCAGTTATATCAGGTAATGGCATCGCCCTTCTGGATGAACTGGCAAAGCCCGAGATTGATTCAGGCTTGTTGAAGCCAATTTCTGACATATGGCTGGCAGGGTATGGCTATTACGTGATCCCTTCAAAAAACCAAGGCACTTCTACGGCAGCGATACGGTTTGAAGAGTGGCTCCGAGATCAGCCTTTTTGATCGCCTCAAAGTAACCTTGGATATGGTCGTACTCGCCGAATTATGTGGAATGGTCTTGTCAGAAAAAACCACCTTGCCCGACAGCATCTTGGAAATTAACTTCTGTGACATGCCTAATACTGTATCCTACCGCCACTTCAGAACCAGTCCTGAGATCATCCAACATGCGGTGATGCTGTATCTTGCGGGACTTAAATTTACACCAAAAAAAAATTCTCTTTCGCTACCGGATGCAAATACCCGCCTTCAGGCAGTCATATCTGGAAATGGATTAGGGATGCAGGACGAGTTTGCAGAGCCAGAGATAGAAAGCGGTCAGCTTGTTTGGTTGTCAGAAATTGCTATTTCTAATTTCGCTTACTGTATCGTCATACCAACGAAGGGGCAATTATCGCCAGCTGCAAATATCTTTGTAGACTGGATGAGAGCGCAGGACCTCTGAAACCGAAAAAGTCGTCGTCAAATCATTTTCGAGTAAATCGAATGAACTGTGTTCTTTCACTAGGTTGTAGACACAGTGTTTAAGCCTGCAATCACGCCCCACAAACACGCAAAAAAGTGTGTGTTTGGTGTGCTTTTGAAAAACACACGCTTAACGTTTATCAGTAAAAACTAAGTCATTGATATCGTTTTGAAAGATGGTGCCCGGGGGCGGATTTGAACCACCGACACGAGGATTTTCAGTCCACTGCTCTACCCCTGAGCTACCCGGGCACTTATAACAAAAGGTCATAGGTGGGCAGTGTGTATGGTAAAGCAAACAAGTTGTCTAGTAGCGTAATTTGATTTTCCAAAAATTCTTCTGAACAATAGTACTCAAAATTCTTAAGAAACTTTTTGTCGTAACAAATCAATAAATCGTTGTCTCTCAGCAACTGGGGATTTTACCGATAACTCGTTGAAAACTTTTTTTGTCAAAAAATAGCCTGTTAATTTTAAACCATCTAAAATGCCATCGGCACTGTCAGGGCCTTTTACAATAATAGGTGGAAGGTGTAATAATTTTGGCGCCCACTCTGCTGCTGCTTCCTCGCTAATGGCACGACCAGTCCTAGGGGAGACATATCGCAGGTTGTCAGTATTTCCGGAAACGGCACATTTCGATAAATCTAGTCCGTAACCAAGTACAGTCAGCAATTCTAGTTCCCAGTGAAGATATGCCAGAGGCCAAATATCAGGTTGATTAAGAAGATCTAGTAAATCTTCAGTTGTTCTATAAAATTCATCGTAAGCTTGTCTTTCAGGTAATACACCAGACAAAATTGTACTAACAGCCATCAAACCAGCCGTTAGAACTCGATCGCTCATAGCATTAACAATACGAGCCCTGACTAATTCCACTTTAAATGAACCAAGGTGATCTTGTAATCGCGCTCTCCAAGTCAGATCCAGCTGTGCTCCCACCTGAAGTATTGGTGCAAACTTTCGAGATGTTCCACCTTTAACAACGCCCAAATATCGGCCATGCTTAGGACAAAAAGTATCTATAATTAATGATGTTTCGCCATGTTTTCTTGTAGCCAACAATATTCCGTCTGAGCGCCATTCCATCTCGTAAAACTAGAACACTCAGTAAAACTCGTCCAGGTAATTTTGACCGTTTGCACTCTCCACTTCAACTACCCACAAATCTGGGTCGCTAGCTTTTTGCTTTTCGAGTAATTCATCTACGACTATCTCCGTATCTTCCAAAATTTTTACCCATTCATTTTTATTATTTTGAAGATCAAAGGTCTTTTGATATAGCTGTGCAAATCCATCCATTTTCGCTATTTTGATTAAGATAGCTCCTGAATGATCATCGCCGTGAGCCGTAACATATGCAGCTGTAGTTTGAAGCTCTAGCCTTTTTATATAAGCTTGTACCCAAATTTTACTTCTTAAGCGCGCCATTAATTTCCATCATTAAAATCAAGCCCCATTTCGGTATATCTCTCTGCTTCGTTTAGCCACTTTTCACGTACCTTAATCTGACAAAATAAATGTACGCGCTTTCCTATAAAAGCCTCGAGCTCTACTCGCGACGCTATAGAAATAGCTTTAATGGTTTCACCGCGGTTACCCAAAATGATGCCTTTGTGGCCTCCGCGAGAAACATAGATAATTTGGTCAACCTTTACACTTCCATCTTTTTTTTCAACCCAATTTTCTGTTTCCACAGTTAATTGATAAGGAAGTTCTTGATGTAGTCTAAGAGTAAGTTTCTCACGCGTAATCTCTGCTGCAATCATTCTAAGTGGAAGATCAGCAATTTGATCATCCGGATAGAACCACGGACCATCTGGCATTTTATCTGCTAACCATATCTTTAGATCTTTTGCTCCAAATCCCCGGTCAGCAGAAATTAAAAAAGTTTTTGAAAAATCAAAAAGCTCATTCATTTGCTTTGTTAAAGACAAAAGCGCTGGCGACTTAACCTTATCAATTTTGTTGATAGCAAGTACAACTATCCTATCTTCACTCGACCTTGAGAGATCTCCCACGATCTTTTCTACACCATCAGTTACACCTCGATTTGCCTCAATAAGAAGCACAATCACATCGGCATCTGCTGCACCACCCCAAGCAGCTGCTACCATGGCTCTATCCAACCGGCGTCTTGGTTTAAAC
>Ga0228656_1000093_pt1 | contig 22375 bp, 38 predicted proteins | sample 68DmetaG_FD_183045 | JGI IMG/M metagenome (GOLD analysis project Ga0228656, IMG submission 183045) | Seawater microbial communities from Monterey Bay, California, United States - 68D | ecosystem: Environmental > Aquatic > Marine > Coastal | place: USA: California | collected 2016-11-07 | reverse complement strand
GATAGTGTTACAACTTTTTCTATTCCTTTTTTCTTAGCAAGTTCTAAAACTTTTTTTACTATTTCTTTTCCTGCTCCACGTTTACGTGACCATACGGTATAAGCAACTGCAACTTTATTATCTTTTTTTAGATACGCAAGTTCACTCATCATGTCTAACTCACGTACACTTGTTGGTACGTCAGGAGTGAATGCGACACAAATAATTGCTTCTATGTTTTCCTCATATTGTAGTCCGTAAATTTTGCGTCCATTAGTAATTCTCCATCCCAAAGTTAACTCTGGTCTAACTGGATCTTCTGTAACATCGATATCGTCTAGTTCAACTAATTCTGTTCCCTTGACCCATCTAAAGTAATCATTAATTTTATCTTTAACTATTCTCAAAATACAATCTCTTTATTCAAACAGACTGCCAAAGGCATCTGTTTGGTTAGGGTTAATACGCAACTGTTTTGGATAACCTGTTCTTTCTTTTTTTATTAGTTGCGTCCACTTACTTTTGTCATTTGGTAAGTTATATTTCTTTGCAATATAATCATCACGCATCTTTTCATCATCTTTACGAGTTTCAGTATCACTCCAAGTTGATCCAGCCGTCATTTCTTTCAGCATTATATTACGCAACATATAAGTTCCTTTGTTTGCCATTACACAAGAAACTATAAATTCATCATCTTCACCACCAAGTATGGGTTTTGTACCTAATGGATGTACATTAAAGTACTCGTCCATCATTAAACGTTCTGGATTGTTTCGTAGAAAAAACATAGTACCTTTCATGTGGGTAAGTTTTCTATCGAATACAAATTCTGCATTCCAGTCTACATCTTTGTAGTCTTTATCTACTCCATTAAATTTGTCATAGAAAGCCCCATCGCCCGGTCTTTGGTCGTTGTGCGGCGAGAATAACGTAACATCACTAAACTTTCCCGGATTGCTACGTAGAGCATCGACAATGTTGATATGAGTGTGGTCAAAATTAGGATGCATATTAAGGATTGCATCACTATCTGCAAAGATACCCCACTCCTCATTTGTATCATAGAAATAATTAAATAGTACATTTCTTGCACTTGCAGGAGGAATAGGATTGTCAAGACGGTCGATATACACAACCCGAGGATCATTCCAATATTCCACTTCATCAAAGTCCATAGCGAGAATTCGTATCTCAAGTTCTTTGTCATAATCTAACCACCACTCTACTTGCTTATTATGATTAACACTTCTCTTATTTCTTGTCTCTGCATTATCACGTGACCCATGATATGCAATGATATGAATTGCTTTCATTATTTTATACCTATCAACATAAACCTATTGTATCGGTCACAATCTTTGGTTCCAACAAATAGTATTTCAGACATTATATACTTTTCTTGCAATTCTGTCAAGTCATTAACAGTGTTTATATGTTCATCAATTTCATGGAAATCATTCGTTTGTATAGCTACAACTGTGCCTGGTTTGATTTTATTAAACCATTCTTCTGTCATATGTTCTGCACTTGTATTGATAACTAAGTCATGTTTATCATAATCGTAGTCATATGCGTCTTCTACTAAGCCTGAGTACGTATTATTGAACTGATTAAGTTTGTTACTAAATTTTATTGCTTCTGGATCCATATCAATATTTGTAATATGATGTACAATATTTCTTTTGTGTGTCCAGAATGTCGATATACCCAACCAACCACCTATGAATACTGCATCTTCAAAGCGTCTATTTAACTTAACTAAATTATCAATTAACCATGTTTTGCTTTCTACTTGATAATTAGAATGTGCGTCTACGATGTTTACTTCTGGAGCTTCCTTGAATGCTCCCATTAACATACCAAAATATGGATCTTGTTCTGTATTAAAGTACTCATACATGAAATGGATACATCTTTCAGGGTTGAATCTATTCTTTATACCACTGTAAAGATATTGTAAAAATATTTGTAAATGTTCAGACTTATATTTCTTATCCCATATAAGTTTTTCTATAGCATTAAATACGTGGTCTTGGTTGCTATCAATAACAGCCAATCTCATTAATTCTAAGTCTTCTACATTTGGATGATTTGTCCACTCAGCATATCGTTGAATACCATTTAGCATATATCTACCATCAGGGTATGTCGTATCGAATTCGACTATTGGTTGTGCCTTCCAATTCTTTCTTTGCTTAAACCAAGTGTTCAACCATTTCCAATTATTAATTCTGTGTAACTTATCACCTTTGCCCACGTTAACAGTACCATAATTTTCGCCCATTATGGCCCCTAATAAGATTTCTGCACGAAATCCTACATCCTCTAATGGGGTCTTCCATTCTTTTAATTTGGTTCTTCTATCTTGTGTTGCAATGCCACTTGCTAGTTTAGTGCTTTCTCTAAATGCACCTTTCCACGCATTAAAGGCTGTTGTATTAAAACGTGTTTCATTAGAAACATGTTCTATTGGTAAGTAAGGAAATCCACGCCTTGCTACTTCTGATGTAACATCAACACCTGGAAACTCTACATGAGCCCAAGCCTTATCAAAGAATGCTTCACGGGCAAATAGCTTAACACCGCCGTAGCCGTATGTCATTCCTGTTGCTGGATTTATTGCTCTCCAAACATGTGTGCATTGTGCTGAACATGTTTCGGGATATACTTCATCTGTTGTGCTTGGTATATATGAAAAGTCGAAATCATCAACAATCCATGCATCGCCATCTACAACAAAGAAATGGTCAGTCTTTGATTGTCTTGCACATTCTTTATGAGCATTATAGATACCATCTACGTCTGCTACATTAACCACACGTTGTGGGAAACCTGACCTGTCTTTTATTCTGTCATAGTTTTCTTGTGAAAAATCGTTCTTATATGTTAGATAGAATATATCCAATAATGGTTGCATGACCTAGTTTACATCATCTGGCTTTGTTTCACTAGTTCCTAACATTGCTTCTGGATCACCCATCCAAATCTCGGTTTCTTCACCATCTATGTCAACGGTCATTGATTCTGTCCATCTTGCATGTTCCATTAGTACCCACTGTCCGGCTACTACTGATTCTTGCTCAGGTCCCACTGCATAGACTTGCGCCCAACGTGGTCTAATGCCACGCTCGCCTGCTGACATTTTAGAATCATCTAAAACGATAACTCCGCCTTTTGTTGTTTTTTCCCCTTTATCCAAGTTCTTCAAAAGAACTCGGTCCCTGATTGGTCTTAAACTCGCCATGTTTTCCTCTATTTCTTTTTAGATGTTTTTTTTGAAGTCTTCTTAACTTCTGATGCTTTTACAAAATTACCTTCTTCGTCTTCTACCCAATCTTCTTCTGTAACTTCCTCAGCTACTGGATCAGGTTCAGTAATAGTTTCAGTTTCGACAACTGGCTCTACCCAATCATCTTCTGTTTGCTTTGGTGCATCCTGTTGTGTCCTTGCCGCATCATCTTCATTATCGATTTTTATGGATGATTTAACTACCGCACGTGGATTATTTACGTTATAATGTTCACGTGCAATTTCATCGGCAGATTTTATAACTCTACCACCACGACCCAATTGGTCGCCTCGGGCATTAGTAGACGTATTGCCTACTGAGATATTCTTTTCCGATTTCGCCATCAGTTTAGCAAGGTCTACATTGATGCCACGCATACTTTTATATTGTTTCATTGTATATCCTCGTTTTCATTTATTTCAAAAACTTTTTTTAATAAAGTTTTTATTTGTGTTTCGACATAATTCTTCTTATCATGTCTTTTTACAAATGGGTTATTTGACTCATACGAATTATGAATTTGATTAGTTGCACATTTTACCAGACGTTCTTCTTTTGACGTTAAACAACGTTTGCTATTAGGAAATCTAACTATTGTATCATTTGTCATTTTAAAAACTCATTTATATCCAACTCGTATTTGATGCTATCAACTTTGTGTATACCTATTAAGTATAGCACATAACTGGCAACACTACTTCCTCTGCCGACACCCCATATAATATTGTTCTTTCTCAGTGTATCAACAATATAAACGCATACTTTAAGTACGTCTATTATACCGTATTTATCATATAAATATAACTCATTGCACGTTCTGTTCATTTGAGGCAAATCATCAGGACATTTATCTAATACGTAATTCCATATGTCCATATTCTTGTATTCGTCAGGAATAAACCATTCTTTCTGATTTTCATTATCAAATTCAGCTATTTCCTTAGATAATTTCTGTATGGGTTGAATTAAGTCTTTTTCAACATTATTTAATGATAATGCTTTATTGTACTTTTCAATATCATCATGCCACTCCATTTCAGTGACTTTAGATATGTCTTCGCCATTATAAAGCATTTCGTATAAATCTTGACGATTATATACGATTCTTCCGTACTGGTCTTTAAGACCGTCAATCTTTGATGATTTTAGGTTTCCAGCCATTAATGTCAACTACTTCTCCGCCGTCGGGTTTCAATTCTAATTCTCCCATAGTTAATTTATCTATAGTATCTAATATAGTATCAAATTCTGGAGGGTTTGTCAAGTCCGTATTTTCATTTACTTCATAATCTTGTGTTTCTACGGTTCCTCTTGACCACCATGGGTAGTTATAATAGTAATTTTCGTGTCCTATCCAGTCTTTTAGTGTTGGTAACGCTGGATAATTAATGTCTGCATATGTATATGACATCTTGGGATTAGTGTATGTACTTCCAATAGTCACTGATACGATTTCAATGTCATTCTCGCATATTGCATTTAGCTTCGCATGTAATGTCATTGCTATGATATCGCTCGTAGGCACAAATGGAAATACTACTACTTTATTCTTTAGATGCATCATATCAATGGTAGATGCCTTATGGGTAAAAATAGATTGGTGTAGTATATCTTCAACAAAATACTTCATTTTTAAAAATGCCGCATTTCCTTTAGCTATTTCTGGAGTGTTCCAAGCAAAATCTATTTTAATATTAAAAGTATCACTTAGTAAAAATGGGTCTGCCTGCATCATTGTGACACTAAACTTTGCTTCGTATGTTGTGTAACTATTTACATATTCGTCTGTCAATTTATACCTCTGTTTTATTGGCTATTAGGTTTTGGTCTGTTATTTTACCTTCCATTACAAAGTATGTGCCTTGCTGGTGGTCAGCTTCATTAATTGTGTAAAAATCATACATTAAAAACATTTTAGGGAATTCTGCACTTATTTTCAATATATATTTTATCAAATCTAATTTCCCCCCAAATGTCTCAAAATGCAATATATCATGTCCTATATCAAATTTCATAATCTTGATGTTAAATAATGGATGCCATTGATTGTACCAATCTTTATCCATGTATTCAACGAATTTAGTTATTGTAACATCATCACAATCACATGTCAAGCTATGATATACGTTTGTTATCCTTTGTGGTTTCTTCGCCGGTACCGGTAAGTTCTCCGTCGTCTGATTCATTGTCTTCTCCTATAACCATAGAATTTGGAGTTTTTTGATTTATTATCTCAAATCTCATTTTTTCAAAGCGTTCTGAATATTCTAGTTTCAACTCCTCTAAATGATGTTGTAACTGTTCCAGAACATGTTCTTGTCCCAAGCGATAAGCGATTTCCATCTTAGATTGCAAATCAGTTATCTTCTTATCTAGGTCCTCTTCGGAAAGACTTTTATAATCTGTGTACATAATATTTACTCTCTATTTACAAGTATTTAGTCAAAATAATTTTGCATTCCGCCTTCTCTGACAGTATCAACTGTTAAGCAATGCAGTCCTGCATCCCAAAAGTTTCTATGTCTAAATCGGCAATATACAGGTTCGATATTGTGCTGTTTTAATTTGTCATTTACTTCCTTCTGATAATTCATTGATAATATTACGTTAGGTGAAACGCTTAACATATTCACTTCAAATATTGATTCTTCTGCTAGGCCTACCCATTTGGATAGCCATGAATTTACATATTTAGAAAAATCAGGATTAGCATCACTTTCAGGATGCCACCATCTTCCTGCATTTTGTTTCTTTTGATGTCCCCAACCTTTACCAAAATCATCAGTCATTATTGCTGGGTTTTCTATAGTCATTATATCCCATCCAGGAAAAGTTTTAGCAAATATATTTTTATCTACCCATGGCGCACAAATTACTAACCCCGGTTTAGGTGTGCAAAATGTACCATCGTTGTGTCCGCCAATTGCTACAGTTGGTGTTTTAAATTGTGGATACATATGGCCTAAAATAATATTTAAGTTTTGCACATCTTCCGTATCTACGATTAATCTATCTCCGCATCTTGTGACAGTAGGTGCCCAAAACTGTTGTGTGTTTGCTCTGTATCTTTCAAACATGTCTCCTTCGCTTTCTGCTATAACTTTTCTTTTATAACCTTGTGCGTCAAGCCATTCAACAGGAAGTCCATTTTCTTCCATATTTTGTATTGATGGTCGCAACTCTCCTATCTTGTTTTTTCCAACACTCAATCTTGTATCTAAAACCTTAGGGTCAATCAGCGCCTGTCCGCCTTCTTGTAGTTGTTCTATTTGATTAAATCCGTTTGTATATAGAAGTTTATCTCCCATCGATATAAAAAAATCTCTAGGCGATAAGCAAGGTTTAGGAATACCATGTCCGCCAAACCGGGCTTTCCTAGTCATACCTGAACAATGTTTAGCATGTGCAACCCATTCCATAACTGTTTTAAAGTCTGAAACATTTGCTTCTCCTTCTGCTAAATCTGATAACATTGTCATATTTGCAGGAGTTCTAATAACATCTATTCCCATATCTTCCATGGTTTTTTGAATGCCATCTAAATCTTCATGGGTCTCGTAAAGTATCTGTTGTACTAAGTCCCGAGTTTTTGTATCAGGCAAATCTTCAAAAAATTCAGGTTCAAATACATTACCTAATATAACTTGTTTTAATGGATCCCAACCATTATAAGAATTAATTTTGTTTACTCTATAATTCATCTGGAAAATCTCTGTATAAAAAATGTTGTATTGTTTCAACATCTACCATGTGATTAAATCCGTGATGTTCATTTTCTATATTTTCTTCATTTCGTAGTACACCAGTCATTGCGTTATCAAGCTGTTGCATGTTTTTGAATTCCATATCGATACGAAATTCAGGTAAGTCCATAGAACGAAATCCTAATTTCATTCGTGTAAGTCTGTAGCTTTCCATATGCCCTAGTTCTACCATCTTGTCTAAAAATAATTTCATTTTTTTAGCAAAATGATGAGCATCTATTTTTGCATTATGGTCAGCATAGATTGTATATACATCCATTAAATTGGTCCTAATATCTCAAAGCCTTTGATTTGTTTTTTATAGGTATGTGCTTCGCCTAAATACAAATACTTATAGCCTTTATCTTTATATATTGCACATTCATTTCTTAAACTTTTTATACCTAAATGCAATTTAGGAGTTTCGTAATCCCAAGCAAACTGTAGTGCTTCAACGCTTTCATGGTCTTGTATCATAATACAACTGAATGCAACAAGTTTATCTTCTTCATCGTAGTATCCAATAATATCATTTTGCAAATAATCATTATCGAACATAGGCATTACACTTTTAAAACCTTTGTATCTACAATACTTTTTATATATTTCGTTAAGTTCAGGTATATTTGGATTTTTTAAAAATTTACAATTTAGCAAAACAGAATAATTAGTTTGTTCTAAATCTATCCGGGCATAAGTTGTCATATTGTAACTCCTAGTTACATCTATTTATTATTTCTGAAATCGCCATCTTACAACATCATCATAGTTTTCTTTTGGCCAATTATCATAATACCCTTGGTTCTTTAAAATTTCACTTGCATTATTTAACTTCGATAGTCTTTGCACTAATACCAATATGCATTTACCAAAATTCATTGATGCACCATTTAATATTTCTGGATCATTGGGATGGTCTTCTAGTGCTACTATATCCTTAGACATTGCAATATCATTAAAGTCTGTTACCATGGTTGAAAGTTCTTTTGGAGTCAAATCTTCTGTTGGACAATAAACAACAACAACCTCATATTTGTCATCCCAATTATCAACGAGAGAATCAATCAGAGGTGATATAGTATGCTTTCCTACTGAGACATAATTGATTCTCTCTTTGAGCATGGCCTGTTTCGCAAAAGGACATGGCACTTGCCCAATCTGGTCATTGTGCGTTGACACAAATTCTTCAATCCATTTTTTAATTTCTGAAATCAAAGGTCGCCCTCTTTGCGATTTTCTGAATAGTGAACGTCAAACTCACCACCGGGATATCGTGCTTTTAGCTTTTCTACATTCTCTGCTAAAACTTCATTAGGGTCCAAACCCAATGCACGACAACTATTAACCCAATACCACATAATATCACCAAGTTCTCGTTTAGCGTGAAAGATAGTCTCGCTATCAAGTGGTTTACCTTGAAATATACATTTTTTAACAATCTCTGCAAACTCTCCTCCTTCTGACGCAATACCAATTGCACCTGTCATAAGCAATGCCATATTGACACCTGTTTCTTTATCAAGGTTTTTAAGTGTAGAAGTTAGTGCATCTGTATTGCCTGACTGTTCGGATGTTACCTCTTGTACAAAATCTTTGTACTTGTTCAAGTCTACTTGTTTCATTTTAATTCCTTTACTACTAGTATAAGATTTATTATATACTATTCAGTATCAGAAGTCAATAACAAAGTGTCCCCGCCTATAGCTGTTGTGTTAATACTTATATGCTTTTCCCATACATATGGAGTTAAATAATTAGGTCCACCTGCTTTAGGACCTGTTCCACTTAAACCTGATCCACCAAATGGCTGTGTCTCTATGACTGCTCCGATTTGGTCTCTATTTACATAAACATTTCCTACATTCAATGTCTTTGCAATATGTTCATAAAATCTATTAACACGTGAATGAACACTCAGTGTTAATCCAAATTTACTTTTGTTTATAAAATCTAATATCTCTGGTAACTCAGACTTTTCGTAAACATACACATGCAATACTGGGCCAAAGATTTCTTCATCAAAATATTTCTTATAATCTGATACAGTATATGCACATGGTGGGACAACTAGATTTGGTAAAGTTTTTCCATTACGTGATTTCATTGCAATAAGTTCTTCTGTTTCTTCCAGTACCCCAATACGTGCTTGAATACGTGAATATGCCGGTCCATCGATAACCCTAGATATATCTGTATTCAAATCATCTGCATGTCCAAGTGTCATTACTTTTATCTTTTGTGCTAACATGCGAATAACTTCCGCACTATTATCTTTTTGAACAAAGAGAAATCTGGTCGCACTGCATCGTTGTCCTGCACTATCAAATGCACCATATGTAACATCTTCTACTACTTGCTCTGGTAAACATGTTGAATCTGTTATCATACAGTTTATGCCACCTGTTTCTGCGATAAACGGTATAATGGGACCATCACGTTCTGCAATTAACCTTTGAATGGCTTTAGCACTACTATGAGAGCCTGTGAACGTTACACCCGCTATACGCTCATCTTTGACAGCCATAGACGCACTCTCAATGCTAGGGTCACACATACGCAATGCATCTACTGGAATGCCAACATAATGCATACTTGCAATCGCAACCTTGGCAATCTCAACTGTCTGTGGTGCTGGTTTTGCCAGTACTGTGTTTCCTGTAATCAATGCGGCTACTACTGGTCCTAAAAATATCGCATAAGGGAAGTTCCATGGGGCAATCACCATCCAAACTCCACGTGGATTAACTAATGTAGTATTATGCTCTCCTGTATACCCCAACTTAACATCTACATTGTACATTTTTTCTGCCTGTTCAACATAGTATCTTATGAAGTCGATTGTTTCTCTTACTTCTGCTATTGCGTTAGGATATGTTTTATAAGAATATTTTACAAGTCTATTTGCCGCACTAACCATTTCTGCTTCTATACTGTCTGCACATGCTAATAGTAATTTCTTTCTGTGTTCAAATGTTGTATTGGCCCATTGGGGCTGATAGTTTTCTAAAAGTGTTATCGTATCTTTTACTGAAATTACTTCTTCATCGTGTGGAGGATGCGTTGGCGAATCCAACATGTAATCAATCATTGCAGGATCTGATAGGTCGTAACCTTTGCTATTCTTTCTTCCAGGATATAATTGATCCCAAGTTTTTAATGATGTTTTTTTCTTTTTGACTTCTATAAATGGGTCAGTCACTTCTAAGCTATATACAAAACTAGTGTTTGCCCCATTTTCTAATAATCGTCTTATTAGGTATGCAAGTAAATCTTTGTACTCTCCTACCGGAGCATAAATTCTAATTTTATGATTTGATGTTTTTCTTATGTAATCAAATAAACTATTTCCCATACCAAACAATTTTTGAAATTCAAAGTCTTCATTGCAATCATTACAGTTTTTTAATGCATGAATAATTGCTGATACAGTATATGGATTATGTGTTGCAAATGCACTTTTTAAATTTTTAGATTGTACTAATTTTCTAGCACATGCTAGATAAGATATGTCCGTATTTTCTTTTCTAGTAAATACTGGGTATTCTAGTCCATCTTGTTGAGCGTATTTTATCTCAGTATCCCAATATGCACCTTTAACGAGCCGTATAACTACCCTTGTGTCGTTATGCTCTGCTATTGTCTGTAAGGTATTAATAGTCCAAAATGCACGTTTCTGATAAGCCTGTAGAGCAAATCCAACAGTATCATTTTTAAATTTATAAGTTGTTAATAATTCTTCTAATACCATAATACTAATATCTAGTCTACGTGCCTCTTCTGCATCGATAAACATAGTAGTATTGTTTTCTTCGCATACTCTAGCTATAGCGGCTAATTTAGGTACTAGTGTGTGTAAAACATCTATGTGGTTCTTTAATTCGTATCTAGGGTGTATTGCGGACAGTTTTATAGATATAGACTCTTTTGATTTTGTTGCCGCCTCAAGATATCTTTCATAATATAAATTCGCATCTTCCCAATTTGTTGCGGCTTCGCCCAACATATCAAACGAATAAGTGTATCCAGGTTTTTTCTTTTTGATTGCAGTATCAATACTATTGCCCATAACAAATAATGTGCCCATATGTTTTACCATAGATTTTGTTATTTTTCTTACCGTTGGCCATCCAAGCCTAGCAACTATGCCTTCATATGCAGAAAGTTGTTGTGCCTGCGTCAAAGCGGTGCTGGCAACTTTAGAATAAAAACTATTATTTGCTAAGTTATTCCATTGAGCGTTTGATAACTTATCTTTTATAAGTTCATCCTGCGTATCACTATCTGGTGTTCGTAAAAGAGATTCACAAAGGGTCATAAGTGCCATACCTTCAGGTGCACTCATATCATATGACTTCATAATTTGAGTCAGGTAATGTTCTTCGGTAAGTTTAGATTGAATTTGTTTGGCATCAGTCATAATAGACTGACGGTCTTTACTAGATAAACGACACGCAATTAATAGTTTTTCAACTATATCTAATTCGTTTTTTCTATAATAGTCATTATGTGGATAACACTTCATTAAGTTCTCTTTGCTCTACTTATATATGTATTTATCTACCGCAACTGTAGTTTCAGTGGATTGCACTCGAAAGTGCAACCCTATATTCTGAATAGAAGACCTCTATGTTGCTGTTGCAATGCAAATCTCGGTTCGAACCTTTTGCACCTCACAAATAGAAGGGACTTCGCAATAATTCAATATAATCGCTTACTTGCGATATACTTTTGGGTTGCGATAGTAAACTGTAAAACAGAGAACTACTTGTATTTCCCATACAAATATTTATTATTTTAGTCGATAATCGATTTAAAACAAGCAAAAAAAGACCCGATAGTATTGCTACTACCGGGTCAGTTGGCGAAGAGGACTAGAGAACGGTGCAGGGAGCACCGTACTAAAGTGCAGGCTAAAAGCCTGCATAAGTATTTACTACAATTTGTGGTTTAGTTTACTTACAACATATTGTATGTTATAGCGTTTCGATATCAAGTAGTTCGGGATCCATATCTAATGAGGTATGTACATTCCAAACTTCTTTTTCGTGTATTAATGAAAAATGTGCCGCTTCTACTTCTGTCATTAGTTTCATTTCAGTCTCATTGCCATGTTCAATAAGATATAAAAAATGTTCTTTCTTTTTCTTCTTGGTCGTCAATTAATATTCCTCTTCACCTAATGTTTCTTTAACACATTCTAATGCTTCATCATCATAACCACACACATGCCACTTATAAATGCCATCAGGTATATTATCTTCATCCCATTCATCTCTCTTAGAGATGGTTGCAGTTATAAAATCGTAATCATCATTATAACCAGCAGTGTCCATTGGTATTTTAAATTGAAGAACCCATTCAGCATCAGACATATCACTACCAATAGTAGGGTCGCCAAATATGTCCACTAACCTTTGGTATGTAGTTTCAACATACCCTTGAAGACTAACGCCTTCAAAGTCTATCATATCATCATTTTCAAACTCGTACATTATACTCCTTATGTTATACTTAATATAGCATTATTTTGATAAATGTCAAGTTTTAATTAGACATATTTTTACATCACTAAATTTCGCATCTTCGCTATCAAACATACTCCAAGTGTTTCCTGTTCGTTTAACAAAGTCATCTGCTAGTTTATTCTCTGCTTCAATATAATGATACATATGATGGTCGTCCACATACCATTGATAATTTGGATATGATATATCCCATCCGCCTGCTTCTTTCCACCAATCAAAGCATTCTTTGTTTCCTCGTCTTACTAGTAAGATTTGTGAGTTTTCTATGTTATCTTTTAACCAATCTAAACTATATGCAAATTGGTGACACTTAATCATTTTTGTTTTTGAGTTTTTTTCTTGAAATGCCATGTCGCAATCTTTTTTAAACTGAGAAACATTATCACTATAAAATCTTTCAAGGCTATGAAAATTATGACCTAGTTCCATACCTGGTCCCCAATATGCACCCTTGTGTCCTGAAAATTTTCCATGAGTGTAGAGTCGCCAGTCTGTTTCATCTGACGTATTGTAACCAAAGTTTTCTGCGATAACCTGGCCTACACCAGACCACCTAGAACCGGGCGCACCTACTAAAAATGTATAATCAAGCATTATCAAAATATTTCTTTAATTCGTCAAATCCTCCGATGTATGTTTCATCTAACCAAATCTGAGGAGCAGTACGAGGTACTATATTCAGTTTTCCACATTCTTCAAATAACGTTGTACGTGCATCGTTATCAATTTGTATATTATATTCAGTTATTTCTACACCCTTCATTTTCAATAAATTCTTAGCTTGTACACAATATGTACATGCATTTTTGCTGTATACCGTTGCTTTCATAAAATACTTTTTCCTTTCTAATAGTATGTACTTATCATTTTTCAACAAATGATTTTTCTACTACATACTCACCTGGTGTCTTATTATTTCCTTCTGAGAACCCAAGTCCTTCTAACCATTCTTTTAATTCTAAATTCATTTCCATTGAACCACAAACCATAACTCTGTCATGTTCTTTAGAGAATTCACTTAGTCCTAATTGTTCTTGTACTTTGCCTTTATACATTGCAGTAGTAACTCTGCCCATATTAACAAATTCTTCACGTGTTACTGTTGGATAAAACTTAAATTTACCTTGAGTAATTTCGCCCCATATTTCATGAGCATTCAATCCTTCTAAGAACTCTTTATATGCAAGTTCCTTAACTGTTCGTGTACCCCATACTAATATTACATTATCATAATCTTCATAGGTTTCTAATCCTCTTACCAAACTCATAAAGGGTGCAACTCCAGTTCCTGTTGCTAGTAAATATAGATTTTTACCAGGTTTTAAATTTGGTATAACCAACGTGCCTACTGCTTTAGAATTTACTAATAATTCATCGCCTTCTTTTATATGTTGCAGTCTGCTTGTTAATGGTCCATCTGGTACCTTAATTGAGAACCACTCCATATATTCTTCATAGTTTGGTGATGCAACTGAATATGCTCTCATTATAGGCTTATTTCTTTGTAACTTTTCTGACCAATTATCTAAGCCAATCATTAAAAATTCACCATCACGAAATCTAGTACCCTTATCACGGGTAGTCTTTATATGCATTAAGTTATCTGTATAATGTTTTACCTCTAATACTGTTTCTCTTATGATAGCCATTTGTCTACTTCATCCTGATAATCATTGATTAATTTGTCTGCAACTTTAAATTTGTTAGTTGAAAGCAACTGTTCTATACCATTTAGTTGTTTATATTTTTTATGCCAAGTTAAGTAAGTATCACTTAATGTCAGTCCAGGAATGTTCTTAGATAATATCTTTGCTAACGTTTTTGCATCTGAACAATGCAATTCTTTAAAACCTAATGCAAGGCCGCCATTTGCTAAAATATTATCTCTCACTCCTATTTCATTACGTAACTTTAGTGACAACTCTGTAATATTATCATAATAGCTTTGATAAGAGAAATTACTGCGATAGCCTTCATTTTTAACTTCTTGTAAATGTGTTATAGCCAGCATTTCAGCAGGCGATTTAGAAATTATGGCAATATGGGTATCAATTTCTAAATCATATACATCTTTAAAAAGTTTAGGGTGCGAATACGTATCACCGATAATGTAATATTCATGTTGTCCAAATATCTGATGCTTGAATTTTATATTTCTTTCAGTCATATATTTACTATGACGGTCTTTCATATTTGCAACTTCTAGCGATTGTATCTTTGTCAATGCTTCCTGAAATGATATACCATGGCGTAACGCATGCCAATTTGCAACATCTAATGCACCAACATCATAAAATGTTTGTCCAGTACCGTGCCTAGGCGGAAACACATTCGACAAGAAAGTTAATGGTTTAACTGAGCCATCATTTAGCAATGCAACTAAGTCATACTTTACACCATCATGTTCTGCTACATATGTACTACCTTCTGGTGGGGCACCTGCTGTATGCTTAACAAACGTTGGCGCCCAATACCCTGCATCTTCAAAATCTATTTCAATCTCTGGGTGCAATAATAACCATAGGCATATTTTTAGAAAATCGCCGCCGGCACCTGCATTATAACTCAAATATATATTCATTTATTTTCCCGGTAAAACGCATATTGGTAATGTTGGTACTACAATACAGCCTACAAATTTCATTACTGTTAGTTTTACTCTATCTTCTTTTTCTTTTTCTGTTTTAGGGGTAGCACACGCACTGACTAATAATAAAATTAGTATTAAAAAAACTTTCATTAATGATTTCGCCCACCATCGAATACACATACAAAGTACATATCGCCTGAGCCTTGATTATGAACACGATGAAAAACACCATCTTCAATCAGTACACAATCACCTTCAATAACGTACAATTCTTTATCATCAAGTTCCATAATACCGTGTCCTTTTAAAAACATATAGACTTCTTCTTGTCCTTCATGTTTATGTCCACTGGTAGATTTTCCTGAATGCAATGTAGTTGAACTGACAACTAAATTTCTCAGTAAGGTATTATCCGTTACTGTATACGTTTCATTGTCTTTTACTGTTTGTCCGTCAATTTCCCATAAATTCATTTGCATATAGTTACCCTCTTACGTAAATCACTTGAACTAAACCTATGGTCTCGTTCATTAAAATGTATATCTATCTCCCTTTTCTTACAAATATCACGACCTGTAAAATCTTTGTCTCTATATTCTACGCCGAGAATACGAATGTCAATATGCATACCACTTAGAATGTCTTCCAAGTCTTGTTCAGTTGCATATGGAATAATTTCATCTACATATTTACATGCACGTAGTTGTAAGTATCTTTCGACAACAGTTTGTACTGGTTTATTTTTTGTCGGTCTGTCCATTGTTGGGTCTGTTTGCAATCCCACAATAAGATAATCGCATTGTGCTTTTGCTTCTTCTAACATCAATGTATGACCTGCGTGTAACAAGTCAAATGAACTACATGTAAATCCTATCTTCATAATACGTGTACCTTTTGTCTTATAGTTTCAATTAAATTTCCTAATCCATTTCTACGTTGTTGAGATAATAATTGTTGAATGTTTAAACTTTGAAAATCTTCATGCTTGATTTCTTTTGCCTCTTCAACTGGTATATCTGAAAAACAATCTGCAACAATACTAGTAATACCTTTTGTAATCATTGCATCACTATCGTAATACACTTTTACTTTATCTTCTACTACACCTACATCAATCCAAATCTTTGACATGCACCCACCTACAAGTCTATCATCAGTTCTTAATTCATATGGTAGCGTAGTAGACTTTTTTGCAAGTTCTATTAGATAAACTAATCTTTCATTGCCATCATCAAAAAGACTTAGATTGTCTGCCCATTCATTTATTTTCATGAAAACTTTTTCCAAAGTTTATGTAATACAAAAAACCAAATACCGTTAATTGCTGGTTCTACTAATGCAACTGACCCTGCTTCCCATAAAGATGCATCCGTCATTATTTTAACTACTGTCATAGCAATAATAATGTGGCCACATGTATAAATTAATGCAAGTGTCAATGAGTCACTTTTTACTGCTAAGTCTTTTAAAGTTTTAAATATTCCTTCATTAAACTCCATAGTGTCCCTTTTTATATTATATTTCTCACAATAACAATACTAGAAATACCTAACCATAAAGTATTAAAGATTACTAACGTAGGTAATCCTTTTTCTCTACTAGCCCATATTAAAAGACTGCTTGTAAAAAGTGTTAAAAAATGAAATTGCCATACTTCAATACCGTATAATAATGCAGGAAGAATGACTAATGCTTTTGCATACCAGGCTGATGCTTCTACAACGTTATAATTTACCCAATATTCTTTCTTACCATAAAGTTTTACACATTCGATAATTTTTCTAACCCCTACCAATCTGTATACGATTGTTGTAACTGTTAAAAATAATCCTAAAGTTAATAATACCTGAAATAACATACTAGTTCCTCATTAAAAAATCTGCACAATCCTGTTCGTTTCTAAAATTGATTGTTGCAATTCTTGTATAGTTATCAATGTGACATGAGATATCTTTTTGAGCATATCTTTTCACTAAATCTTTCCTGAACTTCCTCATAGCATCATTATTTAAAAATAATGAAGACTTAGCATTATTGGATTCTTCAACAGGAACAACTTGTGCTACAATAGAATAAGGAAGACCAACACCTGGGTTAGTCTTTGTCTTCGCTATATCTATTTTATATGTTTTCATATCACATCTTTGTTGTTGTATTTTCATACGTTTTATTATATTGACTATTTGTTCTTATAAATGTAGCACATTTTGAAAGATATTTCAACCTTTTTGCACCTGCATATGTACAAGTAGAACGTATACCTCCAAGAATTGTTTGTATTGTATCTGCTACCTTTCCTCTATATGGTACAAGTACTTCACGACCTTCACTAGCACGATAATCTTTTAATCCACCAAAGTGTTTTTGATTTGCCGCATCTGAACTCATGCCATAAAACTGAATAAAATTCTGTTCTTCAAAATAAGGAATAAATGTTCCTTCGGGTGTTTTGTATGCTCCACCTGTAGCAATATGTTTGGTAACAATTTTACCACCGCCCTCGTCATGTCCTGCTAACATTCCTCCGAGCATAACATAATCTGCTCCACCGGCAAAGGCTTTGGCGACATCGCCAGGACAAGTACAACCGCCGTCAGCGATAATATGTCCATTAAGACCATGAGCGGCATCGGCGCACTCCATAACTGCCGATAGTTGAGGGTAACCCACACCAGTTTGTATCCTTGTAGTACAAACACTGCCAGGACCAATACCCACTTTAACAATATCTGCTCCATTTAAGATTAACTCCTGCGTCTGGTCAGCAGTAACTACATTACCTGCAATGATAACAAGATTAGAATAACACTGTCTAAATCGTCTTACAAAGTCACAGAAACGTTCTGAGTAACCGTTAGCGACATCGATACAAATATACTTAAGTTTATCACCTACTTGTTCGTATACCGCTCTAAATTTGTCTTCATCATTCTGAGTTATGCCTATACTCATTGCAACATATTCTTTTCTAGCCGTCGGCATTATATCAAAATAATCAACCAGTTCGTTTACGGAATAGGTTTTCACTAGACAAGTCATTATTTTTTGACTTGCTAATTTATCAGCCATTTCAAAAGTACCTACACCATCCATGTTACTTGCAATAATAGGAACACCACGAAAGTGCTTTTCCTGTTCTTGTACTACTGGATAACCATCTGGCAATACATCTTTTGCTACATAAGGTTCATAGTTTGGAAAACTGAAACCTCGTTCTAATCCTACTTCTTTTCTTGAACCCAACGTAGAACGTTTTGGTCTGATTAGTACATCGTCATAATTTAATTTTACTTCGTGTTCAATATGCATAATAAAGATTAGTGGACATTACTGCCCACTAATAACCTCCTTAAACTCGGTAACTGATGCGGAGTCTACCATTTCACTCCGATACAATGCATACCGCTTTGTGTTGTAGTTGTATACACCAAGTTCGGTGTAATCACCCCTATCGTTCTTAGAGAACATTGCATAGATGCCCTCACGTCCTCGATAAGGCTTGAGAAGTTTAACTGCCTCTTCAACAGAAGCAGGGAGATTACGGCCTTTACGACCTTTAGTTTGTTTTGCCACTTCATAAATCCTCTTCGTTAGCAAACTACATTTATACTTAGATTATACACATTCCGGTGTTATAAGTCAATGACTTTTTTAGTTCCATCGATAAAAAATGTGACTACCAATTCGACCTACTAAAGCCATACCAACATCTTTTCGCCAGATAGGTTTTACATACGTTGCGTGATAATGAGTTGATCCATCTGAAATGCCTCGTAGTGTACCATTATGCATCATTTCCCATGCAACCATTTGTGCTTTAACCCAATTCTCTGCACCTAAAGGTATATCATCTGATTTACCATCACAATACCAACTAAACTGACATTTGTTTCTAACAGGAATATATTTACGTTCACTCTTAGGTAAGTCAGGATATTGTGCCGTCTTCCAGCTTTCTTTCATTATTGCTTGATATACAACTTCACATACAGTATTTGGATATCGTCTATCTTTAACACGATTAAGTGTTACGTCTGCAACGCCCGCCATGCCTGCTTTGTTATCAACACTTGATTCAAAGAAAACATTTTGTGCTAGACAAAATTCTTGCTCATATTTGTGTGGGTCTATTAGAAAGTATTCTATGTCAACACGTTCTGATGTGTTTGGCATATCAGGAACAATAACTTCAACACTTTGACTAAGATGAACTTCTTCATCTGCGGACATAATTGTAGTTCCAGTTGCAAATGCCGTTACGGCAATGATTGATCCTATAACTACAAGGTTAAAAAGTGTTACGATTCCATTACCTAATGCTTTAAGTATTTTTATCATTTCTGCCTCTCTTTTATTACTCTATTAATATAGCACGAATCGCCTATTTGTCAAGTTTTTAAGATACAAAAATGTCAAGGATTTCGTACTCAATATCGCCTGCAGGACGTATTATTGCTACAACATCGCCTTTTTTACAACCAATTAGTTCCCTACCTAATGGCGATTTATAGCTAATAGTCCCGTCAGATGGATTTGATTCGAATTCCCCAAGTATTTGATATTTGATTTTATTACCATTATCCAAGTTTTCCAACTTTACATGGCAACCAAATGTCACACTTTTCTTCTTGCCCTTAGGTAAAGGTTCAATAACTGTAGCAGAATCAAGAATAGATTGAAGTCTATTAAGTTCCATATCCAACATTTGCATATCATCTAAAGCAGTAAGAAGTTCTTCATTTTCTTCTAAACCACCTTGTGAACGTGCCGCTTGGATACGGTCTGAAATTTCAGGTTTCTTTTCTAAAGTTTCAGTAATTTTGTCTGCAAGTTCTACTCTACCTTTTGCTGATAAAAAATCCATATTATTATTGTACTCACTATTATTGTTTTTTGATGCATCATATTTATCAGTTGTGTCAAGTTTAAATGACATTAGTGTATTATTCATCGTTATTATCCTCTCTATTTTTATTGCTAAGTTCTTCTGACATGATATCTAACATACTTTGTAGGTGATTGTCAATACCATATTCTCTCTCTACCATAGCCCTAAACAACATTGCCAACGCAACAATATTATCTGCAATGTTTTGGTCGTCTGGTGGAATGTCCACTGTTTGAACATTTTGAATAGTATCTTTCATAAAAGTTATTACCATTTCATCAATGATACTATGTGGGTTAACCGAGTCGGGTTTTCTATACTTGTTAAAATCTATTACATTATTAATCATGTTTTTGCCTCGATAGTAACATAAGCTATTACGACTGATTGTTCATCACTTACACTTAGATGTACAGTTTTATTACTCATTAATGAATCATTTTTAATTTCATCACTGTATCTAACTTGAGGATGACCTAATCCTAAACTTCCTGAAGGTGAAAAGTATGTTATGTTTTTCCAAAGAAAGTTTCCTTTAAAGCCCGTGCCTGTAGCTTTGACAAACGCCTCTTTTACTGCCCAACACTTTGCAAGATATTGTGCTTTGTTTGGAGAAGCAAGATACTTATCGTATTCTGATGTGCTTAGAATTCTCATGGCAAACTTATCACCATGCTTATCAATAGCATCCTTCATTCTTTTTACTTCAACGATATCTACCCCAATACCATGAATTTTTGTGTTGAGTGAATGTCTCATTACCTACTCGCTTTTTTCTTTGCTTTAAAAGATAAACGTCTTTTGTTTTTCTTTACGGCAGATTTTATATTTCTTACTCTACCTTTTGCTGATAACCGTTTCATTTTAACTCCTTTTTAATCGTTGTTTAGTTCATGGAAACTAGGACATCCATCATCCGTACAGTTGTCTTCTATACTACTACAATTAGTTAATACAAATGCTACAAGTAAAATCGCTAAAATAATTAACCCTCTTCCTACATTTCTATTCATTAATTTCTCCTCATCTGTGCAATCTCTGTAGCTTGTTTCTGTCCCGTCTTATCATCTTCATCTGCGAATACAGGAACAAGATTAGATTTATGCATCATTGCAATGCCTACCAGTTTACGTTCACCTGTGTATTGCATTGCTGGTTTCTTCGTTGCGGTACCAATACCGGAATCAGAAGATAAACTAGGAACATGTTCTGTCTCTCGTATGTTAGCACCTGAGTAATGCCATGGTGTTTGTATTGCACGAGGTTCTGATTTAGGTTTATAATAACCTTGTCGGTAATCTATATACTCGTCCATAGTCATTTGAAGATTATGACTTCCCATACGTTTCATATTCTTATTATATTCACGTAAATCAGTTTCATACTGTTTCATCTTTCCAGCAGTAATCTTACCACGTCTTTTCTTCTTATAATTATTTGTGGTCATATATGGACCAACTAAGTGCATAGTCATATTTTTATTCCTAATTATGTTGAATCAGTATAACACCAAACACGCCAAATGTCAAGTTTTTTAATAAATAACAAAAGAGACCATATATGAGGAGAGGTATATGATTGATCCAGTATCTGCCATTGGCATAGCGGCCGCGGCCTATCGTGGCATTAAATCAGCAGTAGAAACAGGCAAAAGTTTACATGACATGGCAGGCACACTACAACAGTGGGCGGGCGCAATGTCTGACTTAGACTTTGCACACAGACAAGCAGAAAATCCACCAATGTTCAAAAAGATATTTGGTGCAAGCCAAGTTGAACAAAACGCCCTGGAAGTTTGGGGACATAAACAAAAAGCAAAAGAAATGCGTGAAGAATTAAGGTCTCACGTTAGTTTATATTATGGACCATCAGCATGGAAAGAAATTGTTGGAATAGAAGCACAGATGCGTAATGAACGTAAAGCGGCAGTCTACGCCGCAGAAGAAAGAAAACAAAAAATCTTAGAATGGCTTATCGGTTTAGCACTTGCAGGTGCAATGACAACAATTATTGTTTTTATTATTTGGCTTGTAGGTAAAGGTCAAGGAAGATGGTAGTTACTGAGTAACACCTAAATGTCGTAGCGATTTTTGAACACATATACTCTGTACCCTACAATCTTCTAATGCATTGTGGGCCGCAAAGGATATATCCTTTCTAGGGTCTCTTGGCATAAGACTAAACAAGGTTCTACTATCTCTAATATTATAAAACGCCCAATTCCAATGTAGACCTAATTGTCTATACAGATTTTCTAATATTGCAATATCAAATACAGGACCTTGACACCAAATCTTATCAACACCAACAAGATACTTGTTTAATTCTTTTAAAATTTTTGTAACTGAATGTCTATCA
>Ga0228656_1000081_pt1 | contig 24388 bp, 28 predicted proteins | sample 68DmetaG_FD_183045 | JGI IMG/M metagenome (GOLD analysis project Ga0228656, IMG submission 183045) | Seawater microbial communities from Monterey Bay, California, United States - 68D | ecosystem: Environmental > Aquatic > Marine > Coastal | place: USA: California | collected 2016-11-07 | reverse complement strand
CGTACTCTTGTTACTGCATTCCCACCTTGTAATGTTATTACAATCACAGGCAAACTTTGCATAAATTCTACAATCTCTGGAAAAAATGGTTTGTCGGTTAAATGAGAATAATGGTCGTTCAGCATATCGTCTGATAACGACATCATCTCAGTTTGAATTATATCAAACTTTTCCGTTTCAAATATATCAATGATTTTTCCGACACACTTTGATTCAACCGCATCGGGTTTGATAATAATTAATGTTTTTTCCATTCACGCATTATCACGCATTTTTTTGGCAATGTCAACTATCTTATTTGAATTTTTAACAGAAAATCCAAGCTCACTAATTACTTCGTCTAACTCTTCGTCAATTAAATCAAAGTCTGCAAACTTACTTGAATTAGTAAGTACCGAAGACGCAAGGTCTTGATCAATCTTACCTAACACCGTTAATATTAAATTTACCTCCGATGCGTATTCATCAATTAAATCGTCTTCATCTAGTTCAAAGTCATATTCGTCTGTTGCCATCGTTCATATAATTACAACGTAGTTTTAAAAAAATTTAAAAAAGTCGAAAAAAAAAGACTTCTCATTTGAGAAGTCTCCAAAACTTTTTAAAAGTTTTCGGTGTAAAAACACCTCCTTTCGGTTTTTAATGTTAGAATGAAAGAGACACTCCGACTGAGAATACAGTCTCGGAATCACTTCCAGCGTTATCATTGTCTACGAGGGCAACACCTGCAAACGTATCTGCACCACTAATCGTGGTATTAACAGTTGCTCCTACACTATGATAAGTGTAGTCAGCAGCCGCATCAACGTTACCCAACGAACCGCACAATGTCAATCCAATGTTTTCTGCAAGAGAAAACTCATGACATACCGATAATTCTGCTACATCTGAATCATTATCTGAATCAGTTGCGTACAAAACACTCGGGTTGAGGATAGTTTCAACAGACAAACCAAATCCGATTTCGTCAGCACTTGTAGCACTTTGGTAATCGTAGTTAGTGTATCCGATACTCAGATCAACCTTCCCTAGATCATATCCCATAGAAACTCCACTACGAAGTTCGTTGGTTTGACCTGCTTCTAACGCATTAAAAGAATCAATGGAAAGACCCAAAGACACTCTTTCAGACACAGAAGTAGAAAGACCAAGAGATGCACCTAGAGTGTCATCTGCTTGCTTTACACCACGGAATGTGCGTGTATCAGAATATGAAACACCGGCATTACCAGTAATTTCAGCTGCGTTAACGGATTGATATGCGAAAAACCCTCCACCGAGAACGGCGACGGTTGCGATTATTTTAACTAATGTTTTCATAATAGGGTTTAATTATGACCAAAAAAAATATTATGTCAACTATTTTTTATTTTTCTTTTAAAGTTGATAAAAATTTAGTTCTCAGCTCCGAGTCTGATTCTAGTTTTTTTACTAAAAACTCATAATTTTGCTTAGTGATCAATCGTTGAGATTCCATAATTCTAAGTTTAAGACTCTCGGTTTCAATGATAATAAAAACAAAACACATTAATTCAACTAAAAGGTAGAAATAAAGTTTTGAATCATAAAACACAAATATAAATAGGTTATTTTGTTTGAAATGGATATAAATTACCCAAATTCAGTATGTTTGTTAGTTCTGATAGTGCTTTTTTACAATTAACAATAAACGCAGGAGTAAATAGATCATCATAAATCAAATTGGTAACATAATATTGCTTCACCCACTTACGAAGTTGCAAATGAAGTTTGTCGGTAAATATAACACCCGGATGCAAAGCGGAAAATTCATCCTCATTCATTGTGACACGCAACCTAAGACACGCAGGACCACCACCATTATACAAACTTTGTTCTAAATTAACATATCGTACCTTCTTAATTAGGTTATGCTTACCGGTGATACTTTGTAGGTATTTACGAACCAACGGATTTCTACGACATCTTATAGGTGCTATAAGCATATGGCCATCTTTATATTGAATCAACTGACTATTAAACAGATATGTATCTACTGCTAAACTTAATGGTACTTGATGTTCTTTTACACACAAAAAATTTAATTTTCCGTTAAAAGAGTCTCGGAGTTTTGAAATGATTTCTACTTCGTTTGCTAATGCTTTTTCGTGATAAAAATATAAATTCTTGTTTCCAACACCAATTACATCGTGATGAAATACACCCGCATCTATGCTTTCCGCAGATTGTTGTGCGAATACTGCATTCTTGATTTGCATAGTTTTTGCAACTTTTTTAGATGCTTCCAATGTTTGTCGTGCAGGATATTTTGACGGAGTTTCTTCTGAAGTATTTTGTGAACGACCATACACAAAGAAATGCAATCCTTCTTCATCATAAGAATTACAGAATCGTGTGTGGTTCGCAGCTCCTTCATCATCTAATGATCCATCACTATTCAAAGGAGAATGAATTAAAAATTTAGAGGTATCGTTGAAAATTTTATTTAATGTAATAAAAGTTTGTGGTGCTTCTATTCTACGATGATGAGTAAAGTTCAAGTTTGCAGTAAGTAAATTCAATTTATTATTTTTTGTATCTGCACTTGGAGCAACTGTTGATGAGTTCGCAACCCACATACTACTTGCAGACGCATTAATTGCCATATTTTGGTAATCATCATAATCATTCAGCAAAGGTCTTTCTTGTGGAGGTATAATACATTGTTTATATCCAAGATCATACATCAACTTCATTTTGTCTAACCCTTGAAGTGCAGCCTCACGTGGATTGCTCGGTTTATTTTTATTATTTACCGAATGTACATTTCCGTGAGCAAGACCTGCATAATTATGAGTTGGACCGACCAACCCATCGAAGTTTACTTCAAACGACATGATCTTATTATAGATTACTTGAGTTTACCAGTCAACCATTGATAAAGCATTTTCCAATCACTCATTTTTGCGTAAATAGGATTACCTGATAAAAATGCAGGCATATTTCCTTCGCAAATAAAATGTCCTAATGCAGCCAATGGATAAACTACGAAAGGAGTAAGTAACAACCACCATAAACTTAAATCAAACTTGAATACACTAACAACAAATGCTATTGTAGCAATATTACCAAGAAGATGAAGAAAACGATTAAGTGGGTTTTTATGCTTACTCAAATAAAACTCATAGTATTCATCAAAACTATTATATTTCTTTCCCATATCAATAAATATGGTATATATGAGTTTTTATAATTTTTGAGCAATTAAATCGTCCTCAAATACAATGTATCGTTGACGAAGTAATTCAGGTAGCAATTTAGAATATTTAATTTCAGATGATTGTTCATCTAATTTAATTTCATCGTATTCAACAACCACATCGGTACGACATAAAATTGATAATGTGTGAATTTTTGTATCCAGATTAAACGCATTGGTATCGTATTGATCATCGTATATTCCAACGACTCTCCAGTCTGTTATATTTATTCCAAGTTCTTGTAAACACTTCTTACGAGCATTTTCCTCTACACCAATGTTCTTTAGCATTCTTCCACCTGAAACCCAATAGTATCCCTTTATAGGATGATTATCACGTTTTACAAGAAGATACTCACCTTTAGAGTTCTGAATAATTAAATCTACACATAAAATCGGTAGATTAAGCAACATTTGCTTGTATAACTCCTCCGAAATCACTTTTTAACAACATCGACATCAACGTGCATCCACGCACCTTCACATCCTGCTTGTTTACAGGCCTTTTTGATTGCTTCTGAAGTTCCTCTTGCTTTTACAACTTCAACATGACCTTTTTTGACATCACCGACATTTTTATTTTTGATCGCACGGATAAATGTCACTTTCCAATTGCTGAATGCTTCGTTTAAAAAGTTTTGAATTTCTTCACGGATAATTGATTGTAGTTCTGTCTTCTTCATAACAATATATAAGTATTATCTACTTACAGAAAATATATACGAATTTTGTCGTTGATGCTTAGTTGTAATTTTTCAATGCTTTCTGCATCTACGTGGATTTCTTGATTATCCCAATATTCTGCTTTTCCACGACAACAACGAAATGGTTCATAAGTTGCAATCAACGTATCTTTTGGGTCTTCCACGAAATTCCCTGTCAATTTACCTACCTTGCTTTGGTTAATCGCACGAATGTTTTTTGTTTCACACGAATAAGTTGGTCCTGCTTCAAAAATATCAATCTCTCCGTTGAACTTGAAGTTCTGTTTTTCCAACATTCCCTTTGCAGGTTCCGTATTTTTGTGGACTTTACCAAGAACATCACGAACGTGTTTCGGAAGAAGATTAACGTAAATAGGATGACTCGGCATAAGGTCTTCTATAAACTGCTTGTTTTTCATACTAAGATAATCCGCATTCATATAATCTATTTTTAGAAAATGCTTCATACAATATTCGTAAAATGGTGAATGACCTCTTGTGGTAACAACACCACGCATTTCTGCGATTACTTCTTTTTCAAAACGATCAAGATATTCCGCAATAAAAAGAAATCGTGAATAACTCAACAACTTTCCGTTTCCTTTTCTTGCAGTTGGAAGCAGATAAAGAGTTCCAATTTCAGTAGGACCAGAATGCTTTTTGTCTAACCGCAATACTTCGTTTGAAGTTTTGATTTTAAGTTCTTTGCTTTCATGCACTTCAGTATCGGTGACATACGTATAAAATGGTTCAAATCCACCGACCTTGCTGATGATACCACAAATTCCTACCAACTCGTTGTTATCTTCCATAACAAACAAATAACTTTCACCTTCAGGAGAATCCACCGATTTCTCAAATGAATACAATGTATGCTCAAGTCTTTTTTGAAGCAGAGATTTATCGTTCTGCAAAGTTGTTATACCAGTTCCTGCTTTTTTTGCAAGTTTTTGCAGTCCACTTAAATCATTCTTATTTATCTGACGAACGATCATGATCAAACTGAATTAAAGTATCAAGAGTAATTTTAACAACTTCATCAATATCTTTTTTACTCATTACAGGTGTCGGAAATAAAAATCTTACTTTCGTTGGATTTTTTCCTGCGATGAACGAAATCACTCCGTTTTTAAATAATTCGTGGACAAACTTCATTGTGACATCAGGAGACCCATCAAACACTTGAAAAGCAAACATCGCACCGATGCCCCCAATGTTTGAAACAAACTCAGAGTTTTTCAATCCACTTTCAAACAAATTAAAGTATTTGTGATTCTTGCCGATTTTATACAACTCAGGACCTGTTTTGCTTTTCTTGTCGTAAAACTTACCTTTAAGAATCTCTGTTAAAACTACATCGGCTGCGAACAACGATGAAGTTGCTCCTGTGAAAGTTTGCGACACCAACCCTGGTCTTGGTTTGACATCTTCTTTAAAAATCGTTGCACATACTTGTGTGCTTTTTCCTACACAAACCAAATCAACATATTCATCTAATTCAAACATTTGAAATGCGAATGGTTTATATGTTCTTGCAAAACTTTGTACTTCATCTACAAAGAAAAGTATATCGTGCTTTTTAAGACATTTTGCAATATCTTGAAGAATCTTTTTATCTCCAACATTGAATCCACCTTCTCCTTGAATAAGTTCTGCAACCATACACGAATGTTTACCTGGATGTCTTGCAATATGCTTTTCAAGATGCTTTACTGCTGATTCTGCATTAAACGGAATATAATCAACCTTTAGTGTATCAGGTAATCCTTCACGATAATATGGTTTATCTGTGATTTGTGAAACACCTGTTGTTCTTCCGTGGAAACAATTTGCGAATGCTAAAATACGATCAGCAGGAAACTTTTTTTGGAATGCCATTTTGATTCCGTTTTCAACTGCCATTGCTCCACTTGTTGTTAAAAATACATGATCAAGTTTTGCTCCATGTAAATTTGCAACTTGTTTGAACTTTTCCATTACAACCAACGATTCTTCGTTTTGCTGAAGATTGCCTTGCATAACACAATCACTAAACGCAGAATTTAATGATGCTTCTACAATCTTCTCGTTTCCGTGTCCAAAATAATTTACACCAATTCCACCTATCATGTCGTATTTAACTGATCCATCGGTAAGTTCTACTAATGCACCATATCCTTTTCCTGTTCCGACATAAGGAAATACCAATCCACCACCACGAACATTTTTAAATCGTTCTAGTAGTTCTTCGGTGATTTCTTTAGGTGCAGTTGGTGGTGTGTGTTTTAGTTTTTTTACGGACTTAATATATTCTTTTAATAAAATTTGTTTTGCATCATTTGTTGTTTTGTCTGTAAAAAAATCGTTGTACCACATAATATTACTCCTTTGTTATATTATATAAATATAACGCAGATAACTTTGTTCGTTGTTTTATTGAATCTATAAGCACATATTCATCACGACTATGCATTCCATCTCCGATAGGACCAAGTGAATCAATGTTAGGTAATCCAAATCCATTTAATTTATTTCCATCACTTGCTCCGCCCGTTGCGACCAATTTTATTTTTGGCATATTCAATTGCTTCGCACATTTCTGCAAACCATTTACAATTTGTTTTGCTTTTGCAGAATAAGGTTTCGGTGGACTTGTAAATTTTCCATAAAGTTCTGTACCAGGATACTTTTTTCTCATTCTACGATTAAAGATTTCCAACTGATGTTCAAACTCGGTTCTTTGTTTTTTCGTGGACACTCTTGCATTGAATCTTGCAATTGCCAAATCAGGTACAACATTATTTGGTCCCCCACCTTCTACTTTACCAAGATTGATAATTAAGTCTTTATTGATTTCCATCATATTCTTTGACCAATTGATAAAATCAGATACTCCGTAAAATGCGTTTAATCCATCGTTAAAGCAACGGCCTGCGTGTGCAGATACTCCTCGGAATACCATTGTATAACTTCCTACTCCTTTACGTGATTTAACGATGCTTCCGTCAGGTAACGCAGGTTCATACAACAATCCAATATCATTGTTTCTTGCGGAAGTTTCTAAATAAGAAGAAGATGCAATGCTTCCAACTTCCTCATCTGGTAAAATTAATACTTCCCAACCAACTTTATTTTTAATATCACTATTTTCGTATGCAAGCAAAGCATACAACATAGTCATTAAACCACCTTTCATATCAAGTACTCCAGGACCCATCATTTTGTTTCCGTTTATTGTAACTTTCTGAAAATCATGGTCTTTCGGATATACGGTGTCATAATGTCCACACAATAAAATTCGTGTTTCAGCAGTTTGTCGTTTACGCAAACGAAGAACTTTTCCGTGATTTAATTGTTTTATTTCTCCGTTGGAATTTATTGAATCAATTGGAGATAACTCGTATTGATTAATTTCATCTGGTTCAAGTTCTGAAAACATTTCTTGAAGTTGATCAATCGCAACATCAAGATTTTTCAAATTATATGTATGAGTATTTAAATTTGCGAACGATTCGAGACGTTCAAGCATTTCATCAAACCGATTATCAATCAGTTCAAGAAACTTCATAAATTAATACCAGGTAGCAGTTTACTTGGAAGTTCAGGAACTTCGGTAAGATGTAAGGCGGTCGGGTGGCCGCAATGTTCAATAGTTGTATAACCACTTGGACGATTGCAACCACTCCAACCCATCCCACCGAAAGGAACAACACTTGCACAACCCGTGGTAGGACGATTCCAATTTACTATTCCTGTTTTGAGTTCTGCTTCTGCTTTCCAAAATAAATTCTTGTTTTTGGTAATGACTCCCGATACTAATCCATATTTTGTATCGTTCGCAATTTCAATTGCATGATCAAAACTATTGCTACGAATAACTTGAAGCAACGGACCAAAATATTCTTCATCTGGTAAATTTTTTATATCAGTAACATCAATGATACCAGGTTCAACTAATTTACTTGATGTTCCATTAATTTGTTTAAATTCTTTTAATATAGTTCCACCTAAACTTACCAAATGTTTTTGAGCATCTAAAATTCCGTTGACTGCATTCACCGAAATCATTGGTCCCATAAAAGGTTCTGGGTCATCGGTATATTCTCCGATGACAAGTTTATTAGCCGCATCAACTAAGTTACGAATTATACGATCACCTTCACACGCAGTTAATCCTTTATTTACAATTAATCTGCGAGTGCAAGTGCATCTCTGACCAGTAGAAATAAATGCAGATTGTAGAAGAATGTTTGTAGCAGTATTAAGACCACCTGCTTCTTCAACAATTGTTGCATTGTTTCCACCCATTTCCAATGCGACAATCTTTTCTGGATAATCACTTAATGCTTTGTAAATGCTATGACCAACTTTTGTACTTCCTGTAAAAAACACTCCGTCTAACAACGAATTATCAATTACATCTGCTCCGTTTCCTTCGCATAAAATTACCACGTCTTTTGGTATTCCTGCTTGATGTAAAAGTTCCACCATTTTTCGTCCTGTTTCAGGAGTCAATGAACTTGGTTTAAATACAACAGAATTTCCGGCAAGTAGCAATGGTACAATGTGACCGTTTGGAAGATGACCAGGAAAGTTGAATGGACCAATAACTGCAAAAACACCGAATGGTTTGAATCGTGCTTGTATTCCCATATCAGCATGAACTGATCGTAACGCATTAAGACGATCATTGTAAGATTCAAATGTTACGTCAATTTTTCCAACCATAGCACCGACTTCTGACTTGGAATCCCATAAAGGTTTTCCGTGTTCCTTTGAAATGGTCTCGGCGATTATATCAGAATTTGCTTCTAATAACTTTTTGTATTTTCTAAGAATGCTTTTACGATGTTGGATCGTGGTTTTTCTCCAACTATCAAATCCTATTTTGGCATTCCTAAACTTATCATCGATTTCGTTTTTACTTGTTGCCATTACTTGTTGTCTGTACTTTCAAAAATTTTGTCGGCAGAACCTGCAATGAATCCATCAAACCCATTATGACGCAAAGCAAACTCATAATAACATCCAGGTATATCATGTGGTTCATATTCCAATGAATCAAACTCAACAATAATATCTTCCGCAAGAATACTGGATTGCTCAAGACCTTGTTCAACAGAACCCTTAATTTCTCCACCAGAATCGTTGATTCTGTATCCGTTTTCTTTTAAAAACGCATTTACTTGTTCAAGATTTTTAAATGAATTGCAATCTGTAACACTAATAGTAAAGTGATTTACGATAAAACCAAATGTAGCAACCCAAGCTGCGTACTCACTTTCTTCTTTTAGAAAGTCATAAGTTTCTTTTGTGATTGGATTCCAAGGAGTTCCCGAATTGCAAAAATCAAATTGCTCAATTGCTTTATTTGGAATTTGATTTATTAATTGATTAATTGTTTCTTGTAGTTCAGGTGAAAATTCTTCAAGTTTTAGTTCACTGATAAACACACGGGTCAAATCATCGTCATCGTGTAAATAATATGTTGCATCAAGTTTCTTTTTTTCAAACTTCAAATCTTCAACTGGTTTATACCCACTATCTAAAAACGATTTTGCAAGAACTTCACGATTAACACGTGGGTGATTAAAAGTTCTAATTGCGATGTGATCGTTTTTTACAGGACCACCTTCGTGTTGCTCTATTAATTTTCTTACTTTATTGACACTTGGATTTATTCGGACATACAATGCCCACATATCATCAAATAGTTCTCGTATATTCATAATAAATTTAATCTTTCATCTACTTTCTTCAACATATTTTTATACATATGCTTGCTTTTATTTTGTGGATCGTCCCATTCTATACAAGTTTCAAGTTGACTTTTTAACCAACGCAGTTCTTTTTTATTGAAGGGTGTAGTAGTTCCGTTTACCTTAAAATTTGAAGATGGAGTATCTTCTGGATTTCCACACATTTTTTTAAAGTATTCATCAAAATCCATTTTATTCTTCTTCTACTCGCTCAACTTGCCAGTTTTCTAATTCAACTGGTGTTTCACGACCAAATATACTAACAAGCACTTTTAACTTTTGTTGTTCTGAGTCTACGAAACTGATTTCTCCTTTTAGACCCATAAACGGACCATCTAAAATAGATACAATTTGACCTATATCGTAATATGATTTAGGGACTTCTTCATTTTGAAATTTTGCTATATGCTCTTTAATTGTATTTATTTCTTGTTTTGACAATTGAACAGGATGCTTACCACCTATAAAGTCAGTTACTCCGTTTATTGAGTTAATAAAGTAATATGCTTTTGCATTTAATTCAGTTGGATTATCTTCATCGAAAATATTCATTCTGACGAAAAGATATCCTGGATATAATTTTCTTACACGTGCAGTTTTCTTTCCTTGCTTTACAGATGTAACAATTTCAGATGGCATTAGTACCTCATGAAAAAATTCTTTGCTCTCAGGTTCTTGTTCTAACTTTTTTTCTATAAGTTTTTGCGCTTTTTGTTCAAAATTAGACAATACCTTTAATGTATACCACTTGTTATTTTTGGTATCTATGCTTTGTTCTGTGTTTATAGTTTCCATATTTTTTGGTGTATATAAATATATACAATAAAGTTAAAGTTTACAAGAATTATTTATGCGAAAAACGAACCGTTTACCTTTTTTTCAGATGATACTCCACATTGAGTTGTTTCATAATACCACTTTTCAAGTCTTTCTACTAATTCTTTTTTTGTTCCACCCACTTTTAGTTTATGCTTTTTGCACATCTCTTTTAGTTTTGGAAGTTGCAAATGTTTGTACCCTCTTGTGTCAACCGAACTATCGTACTGAACATGGTTGGTTTTGTTTTTAAGTATATCACCTGCTTTGGTGTCTTCTGTCAAAATATTTCCAAATTCTTTGCTATCATCTATTCCGATACAAGGATACTGAAGTTTACCGGATTTTATTACATAAGTTGCGTGACCTTTTGGGTTAGTTCCAACTTCCTCAAAAGTTTTTTCAATTATATAACCAAAACGAGTTTTTCCTGCGAATCTAAATACTACCCTCGCATTAATATCGAACATATGTCGTTTTGGGTATTTTTTTCGTTTACCCCTACGATTCATAGATAATAGCATTATTAACTCGGCAAAATTAAACCATCAGTAGGTGGAACATCAACTACTTGTTCTTCTGGATCAGTCTTGGGAACTTCTGCACGAATATTAGAAAGTTCTTGTCTCCACTCTGCATCATATCCGTTGTACTGATCAATTATGTCACGAAGATGTTCAAGATAATCACTTGGCCAAGTATCATAATCTACTGAAGATTCAGTTATCGGAAATGGTTGCATTGGTTTATCTGAAAATAAATCAATATCATTTTCCGTGTACATATTGTTTGCAAAATTTTCATCTAACTTACCGAATACATCTTCATAACGATCTTGTAAATAATTCATTTTTTTATCATACTCGTAATTTACATCAATGTAAATACTCGTTGTATCGTCCACGCAACTTTCAGTTTGTTGGTTTTCAGGTTCAAATCCAGGAGCATATTCAAGATGCAGACCAGTTTCGTCAATAGCCCACCACTCAGTCCATTCCGGACAAGAAAGTATCTCGTTCGGTTGTCCCATTTCAAATAATAAATCATCCATTGTCATTTTACCTTTCTATATATATTCAGTTCTTTTGCCAAACCCACACTGGTTCTCCGAAACTTCCTTCACGTTCGTGATACTCATTATCCATTTTGCTATCATCAGTATCTTCCGCAGTTCCGATTCCAAGACAGTTTGGTCGTTTTGCCATTTCCATTCCAAAGCACTCAACATAACTTGCGTTATTCTTTTTATTAAGATGCTCATTCATTGGATCACAAATTTTCAACCACTGCTTTCCACCTTTTGTACCCTTACTTGTGGTATTTACATCACTTATGTTGACCATAAGTAATCCTCCTGGTTTCAAAGTTTCCCATACGTTATCAATTGCTTTATGCAAAAATTGAGTATTCCAATCTTCAATGCTTTTATGACGAACCCAACTTTGAGTATCATCATTGCTATATCGTTCCACCGAAAAATATGGTGGACTTGTCATAATCAAATCAACACTTTCTTTGTATGCTGATAAATCTGCATCTTCAGCAGGTGAGCAAATAAAGTCGTATGATTTATCTACTTCAAAAAACGTGCGATGTTTTTCATAAAATTCTGCTTGTTGTTTATAGATTGGATGATTTTCTTTACGAGGATCTAGACCAATATATTTCTCGGTACAATCACTTGCAAAAAACCCACACAACCGATCACCCCATCCCATACTAAAATCAAGTACCGTTTTGGCATTATGCTTTTCGTACAATACTTTAGCAACATTAGGTTTGAATTGACTGCAAATATACTTTCTAAGTCCGATTCCTGTACGCAATACTGATTTATCTACTTTGGGGGATTTTAATGTATACAGACATCCCATCAAACTTGTCATAAAATCTTTGTTTCCCCAAGTTCGCAAAGGACCAGGTGAAACACTTCCACATACACTCCAACGATTTTCTTGTTGGAAAAAGTTACTTGCTTTGTTTCCTGTGTTTAATCGTTTCAACAAAGTTGTGCTTAGTGGCCATTCGTATTCAGAACGTGCAAACCATTTTTTGTCTACAAACAAATCGTTCCACTTTGTTCCTTTTAATGTTTTGTATTCTGCGAGTGCTTCTTTTTCAGAAATCTCCATATACGGAAGATCGTATTTCATTAAAATCTCTGCAAGAGTTTCTTGTACATCTGCACGTTCGTATGTTTCTTTTACTTTTGTCCAATCATCTTCTCCAATAAAAAAGTAAGGTTCAATCGCAAACTTCTCTAGTTCTTTTATATACATTATTATATTATCGTATATTTTTTAAAAAAAGTCAACACTCAGTTACATTCACGGCCAAACCACCAAGACTTGTTTCTTTATATTTACTTTTCATATCATCACCAGTTGCTTTCATTGTCTTTATTACATTGTCCAATGAAATTTTAGTATCTTGTTCGTTTAACATTGCCATGCGACTTGCATTAATTGCTTTAGTAACACCGACTGCATTTCGTTCAATACAAGGTATTTGCACCAAACCTGCAACTGGATCACAAGTTAAACCTAAATTATGCTCCATTGCAATTTCAGCTGCATTTTCTACTTGCTTTAAAGTTCCACCTACAATTTCGGTTAATGCACCGGCTGCCATACTACAAGCAACTCCCACTTCACCTTGACAACCAACTTCAGCACCAGAAATACTTGCATTTATTTTATATAACATTGCAATTGCTCCGGCAGTTAATAAAAAATCTATTTCCCATTCATCTGGTTTATTTTCAATATATTCGTTGATGTACATCATCGTTGCAGGTATAATTCCCGAAGCACCATTTGTTGGAGCAGTAACCACACGATTCATATCTGCGTTTTCTTCGTTTACTGCAATTGCACAAATACTTACATAATCTGAATAATCGTTTACTCCAACTTCTTGGTTTTCTAAAAACTTTTCATACATTGTTCCTGCTCTTCGTTCCACATTTATTTTACCAGGAAGCATTCCATTTGCAGTCAAACCACGATCAACAGACTCTTGCATTACTTTCCATATTTTTCGTAGTTTCTTTTTTGTTTCACGGTTCTTTCTAAAACATTTTTCATTTTCTAATATAATATCTGATATTTTAAGATCACGATTTTCTGCGATAGTGAACAATTCATCCGCAGTTGAAAATGAATTAGTAAGTTTTTTCTTGCTTGATTTTATTTTATTCTTTTTAGCATTACTTTCTGTTACCACAAATCCACCACCTATGCTATAATAAATTCTTGTTGCAACTTCTTTTTCGTTTACATACGCATAAAACTTTATTCCGTTGGGGTGATATGGAAGTTTTTTCTTTTTGTTGAAAATTATATCATTGTGTGTGAATTTGATTTTGCGAATTCCACCGAGTTTTAATTCACCATCAAGTGAATCAACTTCATTCAACTGCTTCTGCTTTACTTTATCAGCTGCGTAATTCATTAACCCAAGTTGAATTGCGATTGGTGTTCCGTGACCTTCACCTGTTAATGCAAGTGAACCAAACAATTCAATTTTAATTGAATCAATTTCACCAAACACTTTTTTATGCTTTAAAAAAGTAACGAACTTACGAGACGCAGTAATTGGTCCTGTGGTATGTGAACTAGAAGGACCAATTCCTATCTTGAAGAATTCAAGAACACTATACATTATTCAAGAAACTTGAATGTACCACCAAGAATTTTCTTTGCGAAAGAATAATTCTTTTTATCGTTATTATTGCTCATTCCATTAAAGTTGTTTTTGATTTTGATTTTTGCTTCGTTAAAAACCACATCCATCAACTCAAGATATTCAGCTGCTTTTTCAGGATCATCTTTGATCATGCTATCAATACGTAATGCACACGCAGATATTACAAACAACTCAGTTCCAATTTCAGTCAAACGACCAAGAAGCATTTGTTGTTTGTCTAATGAAGGACCATATCTTGCCATTGAGTGAAATAGTTTTCTGCTTAATTTCTTGCTTGTTCTTGAAACATAAAGAAGATACTTTTTAACTGCTCCATTTACTCCTGCGGGTCCTGAATTGAAAGTTGGTAACCATTGTTTTGGATACCAAGTTGCATAGTGTATTCCTGCTCCGATAGCTGCCTTTAAACGCACCATTAACGGAAGACGTGAATCAAGTACTGCTCCGGCTGCTTTGAGGTGTGGATCAAGTGCTTCACGTGCCAAAAGCAAACGCATAATTTCACTTGAACCTTCAAAAATCATATTGATACGACAATCACGCAAATATCTTTCCACAGGAATTGGGTCTGCTCCACGATCACGAAGTGAGTCAGCAGTTTCATAACCACGACCACCACGAAGTTGCATCGTTTCGTCTGCTACTTTCCATGCTTCTTCCGTTCCCCACATTTTGCACATTGCGGATTCAACACGAATGTCTGCTTTTTTGCCATCTACCAAACTTGAAGTAAAAAGAACGATACTTTCAGTTGCGAAACTCTTGGCTGCAATCTTTGCAATTTTATCTGCAATTGCTTGGTGCTTACCGATAACACATCCCCATTGCTCACGGGTTGATCCCCATTCACGTGAAATCTTTAAACAACTACGCATAAGTCCCACACAAGCAGCGGGTAATGTAAGACGTCCTGTATTCAAAGTGCTAAGTGCAACCTTGAGTCCTTTGCCTTCTCCTGCTACCAAATTCTCAACAGGTATCTTTACATCGGTAAATCGTACAACACCATTATATAGTGCTTTAAGACCCATAAAACGACATCTATTAACTACTTCTACACCAGGTGTATCCATATCAAGAATAAATGCCGAAATGCTTTTACGCATTTTGCCTTTAATTTCTGTATCAGGTGTTCTTGCCATTACGATAATAACACTTGCTTTAACTCCATTTGTACACCAAAGTTTTTCTCCGTTTAAAACATAATGAGTTTTGTCTTCCGATAACTCTGCGTAAACCGTCATTTGTGCAGGATCACTTCCCACGGTTTCTTCAGTCAACGCAAACGCACTAATTTCTCCTTTTCCAAAACGAGGAAGATGCTTTTTCTTTTGTTCGTCTGTTCCGAAAAGTAATAGTGGTTGAGGAACTCCGATACTTTGATGTGCTGATACTAACGCAGTTATATTACCACAAACTTCACCCAACTTCATGGCTGCTCTTGAGTAATTTGTTTGTGACAACCCACGACCACCATATTCGGTTGGAATTTTAATTGCAAATGCACCAATTTTTGCGAGTTCTTCAAATACCTTATCAGGAATTTCTCCTTCACGATCAATCGCATCCGCATCTACGTGTTTTTCCAATACTTCATTTAATTGTTCAAGGAAGTCATCTCCTTTTGCTTTGTCTTCTGCTTTTTGTTTTGGAAACGGATAAATCAAATCGTAATTTGCTTCACCGGTGAACAATCCACCACTAAAACTTTTTACTCCACTTTTTCCTTTATCTCTTGCAGCTTCGGCCGCTTCCAAGGCATCTGCTTTACCCTTGGACATTTTTGACGTATCAATTTGACTCATATTTATTTTTCTCCGTAGAATTTTTTATTTTTTTCCGCATATTCGATCAGCATATCACACGGTGTAAAGTATTTGTTTTTCTTGGCAAGTTCATTTAATTTTTGAACAACTTTTAATGCTCCTAAATTATCAAGATACGAAATTGGTCCTCCACGAAATGGAGCCCATCCAGTTCCCATTATCATTCCAAAGTCTACATCCTTTGGACTATTTACAACTTCTTCTTGTAAACAACGAACTGCTTCGTTAACCATAATTAAAATTAAACGATCAACAATTTCTTCATCTGCAATTTCTTGATTTATATAAGCAGATTGGATTGCTGATGTAGGTAACTTAGAACTTACACCTGTTGATTTTCCATTTGTATATTTGTAAAATCCACGACCACTTTTTTTACCTACATCTTTGTTGTCGATCATTAACTTCAAAAACTCTGATTTAGGAAAATTAGTTTCAAGACGATTCAGCAGATCATCTGCGACGTGTTGACATACATCCCCTCCTACTTCATCAATTAAACGAAACGGTCCCATTGGCATTCCAAACTTACGCAACAACTTATCGACTCGTTCAATGTCTGCACCACACGAAACCATATAAACTGCTTCAATCAAATATGGCATAAGAATTCTATTAACAAGAAATCCAGGTGAATCTTTTACCACCACAGGAAGTTTACCTGTCTTTTTAACAAACTGAGTTGCTTTTAAAACGGTTTCCTCGGAGGTACATTCTCCACGAACCACTTCCACTAATTTCATTTTGTGAACAGGATTAAAATAATGTATTCCGACCACTCGTTCTTTATGTTGCATTTTTTCTGCGACATCTACAATACTAAGTGCTGATGTGTTTGTTGCAAGAATTGTATCATCACGAACAAGTGTTTCAAGTTCCGCAAATAAATCCTGCTTGATTTCAAGTTGCTCAATCGCAGCTTCTACTACTAAATCAACACTTTTCATTGGCATAGATTCGGTGATAGGTGTAACATTATCAAACTTACTTGATGCTTCTGCTTTAGTCATCACTCGTTTGCTTACAGCTGCTGAGTACAATTTACTTATGCTTGCAATTCCTTTTGCTACAAACTCTGGTTTAATATCCTTGAGCAATACTTTGATTCCTCTTGAACTAATCCATTGTGCAATACCTGCACCCATCACTCCTGCTCCTATAACCGCAGTATTTTTTACTTTAAAGTCTTTGTCACTTTTTGTTTTCTTGCTTCGTTCTTGTAAAAAGAATATGTTCACCAAATTGTTTGCTACATCTGAAGTAAGAAGTTCTGCAAATGCTTTTTGTTCAAGTTTAAGTGATTCTTCACGACTTACACCAAGACCTTTCACCATAACATCAATTGCTTTCAACGGAGCAGGATAAACGCCACCTGTTGTTTTAATAACATTTTTGGTTGCTTTGCTTTTTGCGATATACTTCAACGGAAAACGATTTAATAAATGAGACTTGTATTTCTTTTTTCCATTTAGTAACATTGCTTTTGCAGATGCTTCCAAATTTTCTTTGTATACCGCACGATCAATCATTCCAAGTTTAAGTGCCAACTTTGGAACAACCACTTTACCTGCTAGAATAATTCCCATTGCTCCAGGTAACCCAATCATTCTTGGTAAACGAGTTGATCCACCCCAAGCAGGAAGAATTCCAAGCATCGTTTCTGGTAAACCAATTTTAGTTGCTGAATCTAATGTTGCAACACGATGATCACACGCAAGTGCAAGTTCATATCCACCACCCAAACACGCACCGTGAATTGCAGCCACAGTTACACACGACAAATCCTCAATACGATCAAATGTATGCTGACCAAGTTTTACTAAATAAGAAATTCTTTCAGGTGTAGGATCATCTGCGAATGATTTCAAATCCGCACCTGCGATGAATATACTTGGTTTAGCACTTTGAAATACCACTCCTTTGATCGTCTTACTGCTATCTTCTATAAAATCAAGATGATCATTTAATTCTGCAAACATATTTTCATCAAACACGTTAGCAATTGAATTTTCTTGATCAAATGTTATTGTAACAACATCATTTAATTGTTCTAGTTTAATTGACTTGCTCATTTTATTCTCTTTCCAAAATTATTGCACCACCTTGGCCACCACCAATACAAAGTGAAATTAATGCTCGTTTACCACCACGACGTTCAAGTTCCTTCAAAGTTGTAAGTGCAATACGTGAACCACTTGAACCAACTGGATGACCAAGAGCAATTGCTCCTCCATTGACATTCAATTTGGCAAAATCAACTTCACCCAAGTTTGTGGTTTTTTTCAGTTGCTTGCAAACCGCAAGAACTTGGGCAGCGAATGCTTCGTTGATTTCAATTAAATCAAAGTCATCAAGTTTATATCCAGTTTCTTCGCATACTTTCTGAATCGCATAAACTGGTCCTAATCCCATTCTTTCAGGATCACATCCTGCATATGCGTATGCGGAAATTCTACCCAATGGATTCCAATTGTTTTGCTTAACTGCATTTTCATCTGCAATCAACAATGACACTGCTCCGTCTGTAATTTGCGATGCGTTGCCCGCAGTTACAGTTCCTTGTTTGCGATCAAACACAGGTTTAAGTTTTTCCAACGCACCCATACTTTGCTCACCACGAATTCCATTGTCTGCATCAACAAATGTTCCGTCTGCGAAATAAAATGGGGAAATCTCAGATGACATTTTTTCTATTGCCACAAATGCTTTCAAATGAGATTCTAATGCAAACTTATCTTGGTGGTATCGTGTAACTCCACTTTCTCTTGCGATCAATTCAGCAGTTTCACCCATATTCATTCCAACCGTGATATCACTCAATCCTAATCGTAAACTGATTATAGGTGCGAAATCTTTTGGACGGAAACTCAATATCGTATGAAGACGATCACGAAATGTTCTACACTTACTTAACTTGGTAAATTTATCAACTGCACTTGAACGATATAAAAATGGTGCTTGTGTCATATTCTCCGTTCCCCCACTTAAATAAACACTTCCACGATCAGCATTAATTTTATCAGATGCTTGTGTAATTGATTCAAAACCACTTGCACAATTACGATGAACCGTATAAGCAGGAACACTCTTGGGTACTCCCGATTTAAGTGAAATTACACGTGTGATGTTTGCGGTGTCTGCTGGTTGACATACACAACCCATTACACTTTCGTCAATTACATCGGGATTCAAATCCATCTTTGCAAACAATGCTTTTGTTGCAGAAACTCCGAGGTCTGCAGCTGATGTTTTAGCAAAGGTCGTACCCATTTTACAAAAAGGAGTCCGAGTACCATCTACAAGATATACATTTTTTTTCATAACCGTTACATTATATATATCACAATTTTATACATATCGTCAACTATATAACGAACAATATACATAAATGGTTTATATTAATTTATGAAAAAAACTTTGAAAGCAAGTGAATCCATATTCCGATTGAATCCACAACCACAAAATAAAACGCAAGAGCAGCCAACCAATACATTTTTCTGCCGACAAAAAATATGATACTTAAAAAGTTAACAATCGCAAAAACAACAAATCCCCAACCAATCAATTCAGGAAAAGGAAGTATTCCACCCCCTATCATTCCAAGAATCGCAATGACTATTTCAAATTGTTTGCTGTGTGTTGCTTCTGCCATTTGCTAAATCCAAGTTTATTTAACTCGTCAAGCAACACATCTGAAATTTCAATTCCGTTTTTATGAACATCAATAGATGTATTGTATTCAGTTTCTCCTGGAACTAAAATTTCATCACCTCGTTTGCATTTGCTTGATTTTATTTCACGCATCACATCACCAACATTTTTTTTGAAATCTTTTAAGTCCACAAAGTTTTCTGGATCAATGCAAATAAAGAAATGACCAATATCATAATTTGGGTTTTTGTCGTTTCCTTCATACAATCCACTCAACTTGCTCATATAAGCACCACTTTGAAAAGCAGAACACATAAGTTCTATTGCAATACTTAAACCAGAACCTTTGTGTCCTCCGACTGGTGTCAAGGCTGCTATTCCTTGTTTTAACCAACGCAACGATCTTTCAAATGTTAGATTTTGATTTTCAGAAACTATCGCACAATTAGGAACATAGTTGTCTGGTGTTTTTCTTGCCATTACTTCCAAATCACCTCTTTGATAAACTGATGTTGCACAATCAATACTAAATGGATATTTTTCATCAGATGGAAATGCTATTGCGTATGGATTCGTACCCATCTTTGGTTCTACTCCACCATGAGGAGCAACCGCAGGTCGTGCGTTTGTAAAACTCATTCCCACTAAATTATGCTGAGTTGCATAACGACTATAATAACTTGCAATTCCGTAATGTGAGGAATTTCTAACCGCAACACAACTAATTCCATGTTCTTGAGTTTTTGCAATTGCTTGGTTCATTGCATACTTGCCAACGATTTGTCCAAGTGCATTGTGACCATCAATCGTTACACAGGCTTTGTTGTCACGAATAATTTCAGGGGTTGCATTTACATCGATTACACCATCTTGAATTCGTTTTATATAATAACCAAGTCTGCTTAATCCGTGAGACTTAAATCCAAGCTCATCGGCACTTAACAATACATCTGCACATACACTTGAATATTTACTTGGTACTTTGTTTTTTTCAAATACCCAATTCGCAAATTCAATTGCATCTTTAAGTTTTATTTTCATTTTGCTCTTTTGATTTTCTAACTGCACGGGCTTTCCTTATTTTTCTACGAACATAAGGTTTCAAAAAGTAATGACCAATAAATCCCTTAATTGTTGGTCTTCCCACTTGCACTCTTAATTTGTTTTCATAACGTGTCATTGGACAATCTAATACTCGTGAAAAAGAAATTAATATAATAAACGAACATAAAGGTAAACATATATACCAAGGGTACCCGAATGGTGTTAATCCTTGAAACGCAAGAATAAAAAATGCACTAAAGTTACCAATTACAACTGCCCAATGCAATAAAACTACAACAAGTAGTTTAAGATGCCTCAATGGATTGGTTGGTAAAAATCTAAGAAACCTTTTTTCATCAGAAGGTTCTGTTATGTTTTCATCGTTCTCCATATAGAATAAATATAAAAACTATTCTGTTTTATTTTCTAATTCTTTTAGATTTTCGGTCAACCAATGTGTGTGCCAATTATTTTTATGATGACAAACCCAAGACCATCTTGCTTTGTCTTTGCCTATGTCTTCTCCTACCTTTTCGGACTCAATCCACTTGTGTTTGTTTATTTCGTTAGTTTCGTCAACAACATGACGATAATATAAACTTTTGTCGTATAGCTCTTGGTCGTAGTCCACTAACTATATATATGTACATATCAATTAAAAATCGTCAACTAATGCAGATTCATCTTGATAATCAATAACTCTTGTTTCAAAAAAGTTCTTTTGTTTGCGAATATCAATAACTTCACTTAACCAAGGAAATGGATTGTTATCACTATCATAGCGATATTTCATATTTAGATTTTCCAATCTACGATTAGCAATAAACTGCATATACTCAACGAACATTTCAGAATTTAATCCAAGAATGCCCCTTGGTAATACATCTTTAGCATATTCAATTTCCAACTCAACTGCTCGTTTTAGAACTTCAGTCAATTCAGTTTCAAATTTGTCGGTCATTAAATCAGGATTTTGTTCTCTGATTTTATTTAGTAAAGTTGTTCCAAATTTAATGTGAATACTTTCATCACGAAGTGTGTATTGAATTTGCTCTGCGATACCAGGTATTTTATCACTCAAAGCAAGAAGCATTGCAAACCCACTGAAAAAGAATGTTCCTTCGCACACAACCCAGTAAGTAAACGCAGCTTTGTACAACTCTCGTTTTCCTTCAATGGTGGAGGTATCAATGTTTGCTTCATTCAATCCACCGGTCACTTGTATAAGAAAATCATCTTTTGCTTTGATGGAAGGAACCGTTTGATATGCTTCGTATACCTCACCTATATCCAAGTCTAAACTATCACAGATATAAACTACAGTGTGATTGTGTAAACATTCTTCATACATCTGCCTTGCCATGTATTGTCTACATTCAGGATCAGTAATGTACTTGGATAATGTCATAAGATTGTTTGCAACCAAACTTTCACTTCCTGCAAAGAAACCAAGACATCTCTTAATAACCAAACGTTCATCTTCACTCAATGCATCATCAGGTGATGATTTCCAATTTTGAACATCTTTTGTCATCGGTACATCTGTTGGTACCCAGTTGTTTTTGACACCTTGTTCATACAGATCCCACGCCCATTTATGTTTATGAGGGAGAATTTGATTTACCCCCTCTGTTTCTTTTCCTAGTAGTTCTCCAGTTTTCATAATAATATATATAACGATTCAGTAGTTAAAAAAGTTTATAATGATTTCAAATTTTGTTGTTTTAAACGATACACAAGTAACCCAAGAATAGCAAGACCAACAAACGGTAGCACATAATACCAATTAACAAAAGATTCATTAGATGCGTTCGTTTGTATTTCAGTTCGTGTTATTGGTTTAGTTTTAGTATTCTGTTTACTTGGTTGTGTTTGTTGAACTATAACAGGGTCATCAACTACACTTATTACAGTCTGTGGTGGTGGTGGTTGCTTGGGTACTCCTAATGTGCCACTAGTTGAGTTTAGTAACTTATCTTTAATGCCACACGATGCAAGTGTGGTTAAGCATAATAATATCAATAAATGTTTCATATATAATTCTCCTTATTTAAAGAATCAATATACCACATTTTATTGTATACGTAAAGTAATTAAATTATTTTGTACCGTGACAAACACAATCACATTTGTTGTCTTTGCAACATTTAGCAAAAAAGCATTTAATTTTACAGATCAATTTTTTCAAACATTCCATCTTTATAAATATAAAATTTAATTATTATATTCCTTACATTCGCAATCTTTCATTTTACAATTAGGATTTATCATACCTGCTCGTTTGAATGTAAGTTTTACAAATTCCTCAAAAAAGAAAACATATGCCTCGGCATCATAGTTGTCCATTGCGATTGAAATTTCTGTTTCATATATTCTCATCCATCTGGTATATTCATCAAATTTACTCGGATCATAATGAGGTCCTGTTAGGTCGTATTGATGAATCATCACAGCCAAATCTAATTGTGACTTTTTCAATGTTGCAAATCTTGCAATATCTTTCGAGAACTTTGCTCGTTCTCTTCTATCTTTTTCATATGCTTCATATGATGCTTGTAATCTCGGATCAATGATATTTAACCAAGATTTGTTGTTGTTTATAAACCCATCACCCTCGGTACAGAATAGCACCAAGGGTGATAAAAATAATATAAATGTAACCTTTGAAATAGACCTAACGAGTCTCAATATTTCAACTCAAATTTAGGAGTGAAATCTTCAAGAGGTAATTGTCGTAATACTCGGTTGGGATTTCGTTCTTGGTTATTAGGAAGAACTTTAATACGAAATGGAAAATGTTTCTGAATTGATTTTTCATCGTCATCATCGTCATCTGCACTACGAATAATTCCAGAGTCTTCAATTTGCATTCCAAGGATGTCATCCATACTAGGCATTTCTTCTGTAGGATCAATTGCCCACATAATATCATTCTTTTTTGCCCATGCTTTCATTCTACGAACAGGTACCATTAAATTGAATCCTTCTCCTGCTCCACGAACAATCATTCCCACATACTTTCCATTTTGCAAATAAACTCCTCCACCTGAACTTCCTGGAAATGCCGTAACCGTGGTTTGATCATATTCGTATTTATCAAGTGTTCTTCCTACTTGAGAAATGATACCAGTTGTCATTGAGTTTGCACCCATTTGACCAAGCAACGAACCAACATGAAATAAACTCGTTCCGATTGGCACAATGCCATCATTAGCATCACTTAAATTAAATTCAACTCCTTCTTTTGCATAATCAGTAGCACGAACCATAAGAAGTGCTAAATCGTGACCATCTTTGTAATCTGAGTATTTGATTACTTTGGCATCCATTTTCATTTCACCGACACGTCTGCCTTTTTCTACAAGTTCTTTAACAATAGACGCATCATCAAATTCTACAAGTTTAACTGGACTTCCTCCTTCAATAACACTTCTTACTTTACGAAGATTATCAACAACATGGGCAGCTGTCCAAACAAAAGTAACTTTTTTTCCGTCTACTTCACGGATGATCATAGCACCAGAACCTTCTGAACTACTATATCGTGCTTTTGCTTTTATAGTAACCGATACATCTTGTAAATGGTCTGCAACTTCTCGTACTTGTTTAGCACTTGGGGCTCCTATTGAAATGTTTACTGAAAATGCCGTTATGGCCACTACTAAAAAAAGTTTGATTGCGTTA
>Ga0228656_1000048_pt1 | contig 30650 bp, 47 predicted proteins | sample 68DmetaG_FD_183045 | JGI IMG/M metagenome (GOLD analysis project Ga0228656, IMG submission 183045) | Seawater microbial communities from Monterey Bay, California, United States - 68D | ecosystem: Environmental > Aquatic > Marine > Coastal | place: USA: California | collected 2016-11-07 | reverse complement strand
CGGAAGTGTGTTGCATTATGATGATGATACCGAAGAACTCAGCAGAATAAAAAGCAAAGGTATCAAGGTAATTCATATCAAACATCCACTGGATTAAATAACATTTGCAATTTTTCGTTATATTTATATAATATAATGTATATGTTTGAAAAAATTGAGTGGAAAGATGTAACCGATCACGATAAGTTGATGGACTATATAAAACAACGCATCGGAATGGAAAATTTATACGATGAATTGTATGAAGATTTGTTGTATGGCATGATGCATAACCGTGATGAACAAAAAAAACAAGAAAAACTAAACAAAAAACTATCTAACATGGGTGGTATCATAATGCCAAGTGGAAACTGATAAACCAGAACCAAGCTCATTGTGGGCAAAATTTGTAGATTCATTTGAAGATGATAAGTATACGGTACTTGGTGATTTAGATGAAACTTACTTGACATCAACTGAAAAGTCAATTATGTTTAAACAAGCTGCAAATGAGTTGAAGTTAAAGTTAAAAGCAATCCGTGGACAAAAAAACCCAAATAAAGATAAAACTAGATAAAATGGAAAGTGCTATTAAAAAAGCATACATTTATCAGTTTGATCCAATTCCACCAAGTCGCAAGGCAATGCAGATAAGAAAACTCATTGAGTACGCAAAAATAACCGAGTTCAAAAAATAATTATAATAACTCATTATATCTGATACTTATTATCAGAGATGAAGTGGAAACAAATATTAAAATATCATGCCCGTTGGCAAAGTGGTTTTATTTTTTCATGGCCTACTTTTTATGTATGCCAAGATTTGCTGAATATGCCATTATGGGCAAGCATCATTACATTTCAGTTTGTAGGAGCAATAATATATTATAAGATTGACCATTCTATATTTAACAAGTAATATATAATAATGTTAAATAATATATTCTCTTTAACTTTAATCACGATAATGAGTTTCGCAATTTATTTTGCTTCAATTTATCCTGCGATAAAGTTTTTGCAAGCAACTGAGTAATGCTACTTGAATCAGACATGGTTTACGATGCTTATGTGGACGGATCATTTTCCGCAAAGTTTGACAAAGGATCGTGGGCATATACAATTGTAGAAAATGTTCAAGATGTTAGCATTGCAGAAGCATCTGGATTAATTGATTATGCATTTCAACCTGAACTTAAAAAGTTGCGAAATATTGCAACTGAATGTTGTGCGGTTATTGAGGCATTAAAATATGCATCTCAATATGGATTCAAGTTGGATATATATTACGACTACATTGGTTTAGAACGATGGGTGTGGGATATAACTGATAATCAGAAACCTTGGCAGTGTAAAAACGATTTTACTTGGGAATACCGTCAAAGTGTGATAGAGTATGAAAATAATTTAAATAAAATGATATGGGTAAAAGGTCATTCTGGAAACAAATGGAACGAACATACAGATGACCTAGCAACACGTTTAACTGGAACAAATCTAAAAACAAAAACAACAACATGAGCAAAGTCACGGAAAATCTAATCAGAAGAAGACTATGGAAACAAAATTCAGCATACGGAGAAGGATGCTACACAACAAGCAAAGGAAAAATTCGAGACTTGGTGGCAGCTCGTTTGTTAAGTGCTGGTTTAGTTCCATGCCCACTTACTGAAAAATATTTAGTTGCTCAAGATTTTGATGTAGTAAAGGATGGTGATGGGAATCTAAAATGTTGGGTTCATAAATGTGAAGTAGCAGGTCATGCAAAAAAGTATATGATTTACAATTCAGAATGAATATAGAACAAATAGATGGATATCTTGAGTTATGGGATAACAACAAACTTGAAAAGTTATGGAAGCATTTAGGTTCATTGTCACATCCAGATATTGCATTTTCAGTAGCATGGATGACTACAATGATTCGTGATGATGGAGAGGTTCGTTTAAGTCAATGGTTAGTTTGGTTGGAAACGAAAAGCAAAAATCAATGATATATATATCTGTTGACATAAAATGTAAAATATAGTATGTTATGTTGTGGATTTACTAATTAAATAATAATAATATAAAAAGGTAAATAAAATGAAAAAACTAACGATAATGCTTGTAGGCATAGCATCTGCTTTGCTTGCATTTGGTGACAATCACACTCAAGTCACAATTTCAGGTAACGATACAATGCAGTTTGATATTAAAAGTTTCAATGCTTCAAAAGGAACAAATTTCAAACTTACATTCAAAAACACAGGCAAACTTCCAAAGATTGCTATGGGTCACAATTTAGTGATTCTCAAAAAAGGTGTAAGTGCGATTGCATTCGGACAAAAAGTTCTTGCGTCTGGTGGCAACGCAACGAATGCGTTACCAGAAAGTGTAAAAGGTGATGTGCTTGCACACACCAAGTTGCTCGGACCAGGAGAAACTGAAGTTATCAACTTCAAAGTTCCAATGGAAACTGGATCATACGAATATGTATGTACATTCCCTGGACACTTCGCAATGATGCGTGGTATAATGGAAGTTAAATAAAGGAAATCAAATTATGAAAATTCTTGCAATAGGATTATTAATGTTCACCACATCATTGTTCGGTGCTATTAACATTGTAAACGACACGTGTCCTTATTCAGGTAAACCTGTAAAGGAAACTTTAACTCACACAATTTCTGTGTGTTGTAATAAATGTGCAAGTCGTGCAATAAAAGATTTAAAAGGAACTTTATCAAGAGTTAAGGATGTTACCAAATGTCCGTTCTCAGGTAGAAAAGGTTCAAAGCAACTGATCATTGGATTCTGTTGCAAGAATTGTCTTAAAAAAGGAAAAAACCAAGGAAACTAATTATGAAAAAGATACTATTATATTTGATGTTCGCATCGTTCGCATTTGGAGTTACTGACACTTGTCCAATTATGGAAGGAGACGAAAATGATCCTGACGAATCCGTAGTTGTAGAAGGAAAGAAAATTAGTTTTTGTTGCGGAAGTTGTGTAACAAAGTTTGAAGAAAATCAGGCATACTACATTAAAGCAGTTAAAAGTTTGTATGATAAATTTACACCTGCTGAAAGAAAGAAACTTGGTGTTGATGATGTAAAATTGTTGGAGCAAAGATATTGCCCAATTTACCACGAACGTATTATCAACCCAAATTCAAAAACTGTAGAATACAAAGGTAAAACAATTTATCTATGGAGCAGTAGTGCGGCTCGTAGATGGGCTCGTGATGCAGACAAGTATTACGAAGAAGCAGTTAAAGCAGGAATTCTTAAATAGCAAAACAGGAACTATATAAATGAAGAAGTTAATTATCGTATCACTTGTATGTGGATTGCTTAATGCAGTTGCGGTTGATAAACCACAAAAAGAAAAACCACAAAAAGAAAAACCTCAGGTTGAAAAACCTGCGAAACCACATTTTCCTCGTCATTGGGGAAACCCACCTGAAGTTCAAGTAAGAGATTATGTAAAACTTCCTGGTAGATTTGGAATGGGAAGTTCAACACTTGCCAAGTGGATTGCAGATAATATCAAACGTGATGTAGATAAAAAACCACAACCGAATAAACCAAAATCACCGGTGAAACCAAAACCTCGTCCAGAGCCATCCGATGAACTCAAAGAAAAAATGGACACCCATAAAGAAAACCATCAGATACTTCAAACTAAACTTCGTGGAAAAATTCAAGAACTTGGAAAGAAACCAACAAAAGAAGAAGTTCGTAAGGTCGTTGAAAAGTTTCAAACAGACAACAAAGACTTGATTGATTCTCAAAAAGAAATAGGAAAATCAATTCAGAAGTGGCATAATGATAATCGTCCTGAACGTCCAAAGAAACCAGAACCAAGTGCAGAAATAAAAGAAAAAATGAAAGAAGTTCATAGCAAGAAAAAAGAAATGGACGAAATCAGAAAAACATTTCAACAAACATTAAAAGCATCAAAGGATTTGACCAAAGAGCAACGTGAAGAAATGATCAAAGAGTTCAAAGAAAAAAATGCGGAAAAGCATCAAGCAATAAAAGAAGCACAAAAAGAATTGCAAAAAGAAATTCGTGAAACCACTCAAGACGGTGATCGCAGAAAGTAAAAATAATTTAGACGGAATCGTACTATTTATTATTGCAATGTTGGTGGTTGCAATTTGTGTTTATACACCAAACAATACTAACAACATTCCATTCGATAAAGGTTTAACTCCTTACGAGCAATTTCCGGATGCTTATGAGAATTCGAGTTTCAATCCTAAAAATGGATATATAGGAAACTCATATGAAAGATAAAAAGAGGTTGGCAATTGTCAACTTGGTAGCAGGATATATTTTATCAATATTATTCGTAGTGCTTATTTTTACGAACCTTAAAAATGTAAAAGCAACCACTCTTAACGAAATACCAGTTGTGGTAGATGAAACTGAAATAGAAGTTGAAGAACCTATTGTTGTTTCAAATGATCCTAAAGTTATAGTAGATTCACATATTGTATATAAAGATCATTTAAACGGAATTGTATTAAATGAGTCCGAACCAATTGTTGCAGTTGTAAATAATGATCCTTTGTACATTGATAGAGATGTTGTTATTGATGATACACATCGTATCGGTGCAGTAGAAGGTGGTGTAGGTGGAAATGGTCATATAAGAGCAGATAGAGTGCATCGCCGAGACCAACATCGCACTCGCATCAAAGAAGATGTATACGATAAAGATGTTGATCTTGGTTTATTGGACAGACGAATTGCAGAACAAGATTTATTTCGTGACGATACCACAGAAATTACGAAAACTCCAAAGAAAAAATTCGGACTTGATAAAGACGGAGTTAATCTTGCAAATTTAACAGTTGCTAATAATCGTGGTGATGATGATGCTGAACTCGGTGAAGTTGATTTGAATTTTGATGATAACAAAAACGGAACATTTGGTCTTAACAAAGGAGAATTATATGCTTACAACTTTCCAAGTCAAGGTGTTGGTGCTGGTATCGGCAACGGAGCAGTAGGAGCAGGTTCCGGAGCAGGAGCAGGTCTTGGTGCAGGAATTGGTGAAGGAGTATACAACGGAGAAACAGTTCCAACATTAGGTGGAGTTGGAACATATAATTCAGTTCCTATGGTTGAACCTGGTACAGGTACTGACGCAGATAAAGACGGACTTGAAGTTGAAGCAGAACTTGCGTTGGGAACTGATCCAACAAAATCTGATTCGGATGGAGATGGATATTCTGACGGAGAAGAAATTGCTTCTTATACAAGTCCAAGTGATCCTGCAAGTAATCCAGGTGTTCCTGGTTCGTCTGCACCTTCGTTGGGTGGAGTTGGTGGTTTAATAAGTGGTGCAGGATCAGGTGTCGCAGCTGGATTAATAACCGGTATAGTCAAACCACAACTTGGTGTTCCTGGTATCGCACCTGGAGTAGGAGTCGGAAATGGTAATTATGGTGGAAACCGAAATTACGATTTACCACAAGATGGAGCATTGCATATTATGATGCACGTTGATGGAAGTGGTAGTATTTTGAATACACGCAAGCAACTTGAAATTATGAAAAACACTTTGCTTAAAAAAGAACTTCTTCCTTATTACAACAACGATGAAAATTTGTATAACAAACGAGTAACTATCGTTGACGGAAACGGAGAAAGAACATTGCAGTTTTTTGCAGAAGCAGCTAAAAAGGATAATGTATTGGCATTGGTATTTCAAGATGAAGCACAACCTGCGTATCATCTTCCAAACTTCAACAAAAAACCAGAAGATCATTATATGGATGATTTAAGCAAACTTAAAAACAAATTAAATGGATACGGAGGATTGTATCGTGGAATTATGTTTCAGGTTGATCGTGGTAAGACATTCGCAAAATCTTTCAAGGAATTTGTCGGAAACGCATTTCAAGGAACGGGTTATTTAGAAAAAGAAAATCTCAAGAAGTATTACTATCAGAACAATCAAAGTAATATTCAAAACAAAAACGGAATTGTATTCAGTGACGAGTATCATGCCAAAGACGAAGGTGATCCACAATATTATATGGATTTGATTTTGAACGCATCCAAAAAGATTGGAATAGATTTAAAAGCAAGAGGTGCTGGATTAACTGACGGACAATACAATAAAAAAACGCAGTAAATTGCATTCTGTGTATATTTATATACATTATGAATAAAGCAGAACTTAAAGAACTCGTACGTGCGGTCCTGGCAGAAGATTCAGAAGAACCTGAAATAATCCAAATTGCACGTCGTATTGTTAAAAATCAGCAGTTTGAAAAAGTAAAAGACCCTGTCAGTGGTAAACGCATGGCACTTGATATGTTTTCAGCAAGTGCAATTACCAAGGTATACGATGCATTGTCCGATGGAAACAAAGAAAAAATGATAAAGCAACCATTGCCTAAGATGGTTGATATCGTTTTTAAATTGATGAAATAATACAATGTCACTCAACGCAACAGATGTATCCTCATTATCTGAGTCACTTGCACCACTTGATGATGCAGATGAATTTATACTAGTAGATAAATCAATTAAACGAAACGAACTTGGTCAGTTATTGAACGATGGTCTGCCTGTAAAAGTAACGGTAAAAAAGATTAAAGAATATCTTACTCCTGCAACAATACCAGGCCAAAACGGACTTGATGGTGCTCCTGGTCAAAAAGGTGAAATTGGGATTCGTGGTATAAAAGGTAATGTGGGTCCTAAAGGTGATATCGGAGAATCTGGACCGATGGGATTGCGAGGTCGAATCGGAGAAACTGGTGAAAAGGGTAAACAAGGTCAACCGGGAATAAAAGGAGAATTTGGTGCAACTGGTGAAAAAGGCAATCCTGGACCAAAAGGTTTAAAAGGTAGTTTGGGTTTACCTGGACTAAAAGGTGAAGTAGGTGACACGGGAGAACGAGGAGCAAAAGGATCATTGGGTTCAGTTGGTCTAACGGGTCGTCAAGGAAAACCGGGAAAACAAGGAGTTCAAGGTATACCTGGAAAAAAAGGTGAACGTGGATTTCAAGGTGAAATTGGATTTCGTGGTCCTGTTGGTATAAAAGGAGAACCAGGAAAACCAGGAAAACAAGGAAACACTGGATTTCCAGGTCAAAAAGGATCAGTCGGTCAGAAAGGATCAACTGGAGATACCGGGAATCAAGGAAGTAAAGGAGAAATTGGACTTAAAGGAATACCTGGTGATGTTGGACCAAGTGGAAAGCGGGGAGAATTAGGTCACACCGGACAAAAAGGAACAAAAGGTGATACTGGTTCTAGAGGTGAAACTGGTAGTCAAGGTTTGGATGGTCAAAAGGGACAAAAAGGTGAGGCTGCTGATGTAAATCAGATTGTACATGAGTTATCTCGTCCTACATTTCCTGCAATTAACTTTGTTTATGATCAATCAATCAACATAAACGAGTCAGAATTAACCGGATCATCTCCTCGTATCGGAACATGGATTTACAGTGACCATGTAGATAAACATTTATGGCAAGGAGGTTCTTCGTTATTAATTGAATATTACATAGAAGACACAACAGATTCGGCCGACTGGAAGTTGGAGTTCACAGAAACATCAGACTCATATATAGATACACCAAAAGTAGCAGTTGGTCCCTTTTTCGGGTCGAAATCAAATTCTAGTGTTCAAAAGTATATTGGTCAGACATTTGTACCAGTTTCACCGACTGGTCAACTTGCATACAAATTTTCAACTACAAAAATACCCACAATAAATTTAATTAGACTAAGAGTTATTGGTTTTATATAAAAAGTTTGACATTTTATTAAAACAAGGTTATATTAACTAAATGACCAATAAATTAAATTGGATCGACAATAAAAATGCCGAACCATTGTACATCAAATGCGATTGCTATAGTGAAGGAATTGAAATTCAGTACTTCAACGAAGACACATCAGATAAAGGATTTTATATTAATTATTGGAAATATGGAATTGGTGGAAGATACTCTGGTGTAAGTTTATGGGATAGAATTAGATTCGCTTGGAAATTACTATTCAGAGGAACATTGCACGGAGACCAGATAATAATTTCAACAAAAAATGCAACAAATCTAAAATCTTATTTAGAGAACTACTTAAACTACGATGAAGGAAATTTTAAATAAAATATTCCAAGCAGAACCACCGAAGTTATTGCGACATGAGCAAATTGCTCTATCAAATATACTCACCGTTGCAAAAGAACGATTATGGGTTGCGGATAGTTTAGAGGCACTTGATTATGACACAGATAACTTTAGTGAAGAGATTTCAACTGAGTCAATACATAACATTAAGCAATCAATAAAAGTTATGGATTCCTATTTAGAAAAAAATTCAACCAAAATAAGTCGTGAAAATTAAACTTGGAGTGCGAGGTTCTTCTGATTCCGTCAATGCGATTATCATAAAAATGGATGATCTTATGCTTGTTACTGCTGATAACATATTTCTTATCGGTGAGGAGAGTAGAAACAAGATGGGAAAGAACATAGTTGCTTTGCTTGAATCTTTGAGCAAAGAACACGAAATAGAAATTGGAGAAACGGTAGCACCTATGGTAGAATCTGAACTGAATTTACAAGAAGGAACTTTAAATAAATTTACAAACAAAGGATAAATTATGAACAAGATTATACAAATACTTAAAAAAAGTGAACTATACTTTATATTTGCACTGGTTTTACTAAACCTATATTGTGCAGTTGCTTTACGAGGAGAACACTTTGTTAATGCAACCCATTTAATGATGGCAGTTATTATGCTGATGTTTGCCAACGATAAAATCTTAGAAAAAATTGAAAAAAAGTGATTTGAAGGTTGACTTTTTATAACTTTTCTATATTATCATATTAGTAAGTTAAATATAAAAAACATAAAACCAAAAGAGAAAATGAGAAAAGTAACAATATCAATGATATGTGGAATTATTATCGGAATGATTATTTCAAACATATCCGACAATTTTACGGTAAAACTTCCACCGGGTGATATTACCGTTAATATACCACCTGTGGCCACCCAAGTGGAACATAGTAATCCGTTTGATCAACAGATTGCTCCTGGGTTGCAGATCATCGAAGTTCCACCACCACTTGATATAATGGGAAGTCATCCATATCAGTGCTATATGAACGGAGAACCCATTAATATTCCCAAAGAGTTGGTAAAACAACTTGTTGCAAAGCACGGAAATCCAACTGATAATGATCCGAACTTTAATGTTCATAACTTCACAGGAAATCTTAAAATGATTGATCTTCCTGTTGGTTCTACAGTTCAAACTTCTCCGTTGGGTGCAAATGGTCGCATACGATAATAAAATGTCAGTAGAAGATTTACAAGAACAAGTTGCAACACTCAAAGCAGTCGTTGCAACTCAAGAAGAAAAAATTGATTCTTTAACAGAAGAATTAGAAAAGATCGAATCTAAAAACGACTACGAGTTAACACATAAGTGTGCATTTACAGATAACGGAATGATTGACGATTGTGGAATTGAAGTGTATTTTGGATATGGAAGTAATCGTGATTTGCAGTCATTTACATTCAAAAATGTAAGTGATGGAATAGGAGAAAAAGTTTTAAAATTTTTGAACGATTCGTTTGTAAACGGAAAAACTATTCGTGATTATGGTCACGATAGTTTAGGTGGAAGATCAGAGGACATTCCACTTCCAACAAACGAAACGGTCTATAACGCAGAAAATAACATACAACAATAACTTAATAATTATGAGATTAAACGAAGAAGATATCGAACACGTATTAACGCAAAAGGGTGTAGAGCAACCCAAGGTAAAAGACATTATGTCGGAGATTAAACGTTTAGAAGACGAAGAAGCAGAACGAGCAAAGTTACAATCTGCTTCACGTAAGAAAAAGAAAATGGTTTTGGTCGCGAGTGACCCCGATGATCGTTTTATGCAAGTTGTGGATTGTCCAGTTTGGGTGCTACAAATGAACGAGGAAGATAATCATACGGATGTTATTGAAAAAATTAATAGTGCAACTTATGCATACAACAATGATGTTCTTAATGGAAAGAAAAAGAATTCTCGTAAGAATCCTGTATACAAAGTAAGTGAAAGTCTTGAGCAAGTTACTGCAAAGTATTTCAAGGAAGAAGAAATTTCAGTTAAAACAAAAGAACCAACTGTTATTGTTAGAACTGATAACCAAATCCCACAAAGTTAAAATGAGTGCGAAGCAATGTTGTGGTGCAAATCCGTCCTGTGATGTTGGTAATAGTATTTACACAGGCAAAACAGACACGGGTAAAGGTGATAAACCAAGACAAGTAACAAAACAATATGAAGAAAATTATACAGAAATTTTTCCAAATGCTTTCAAACCAAAGTGGCAAACCGAACTTGAAAAGCAACAACCTACAAAGTCAAACTGAGTCTGTTAAATACTTCGATGCTAAACACTTCTACAATGACCTTGACAATCCAGATGATTACTATTTAATGGTAAGAAGCACGGGTGGTAAAAATGAATTTGTAAAGAAGGATAACATTAAAAATGGAAACATACACTAAATTAAGAAACTCAATTGATACTTTTAATCAACATTGGAGAGACGGAACATTAAAGAAACTTAAAACCGAGTTACCACGGTTAATAGATAATGAAAATTCATATAGTATTTCCGAAGCACAGGAAAAAGATGATGGAATTTACATCAGATTTTTCAACGGACTTTACACCCGATGGAAAAAACTTGCACCCACAGACGAAATAGTGTTTAATGATAAAAACTATAAGTTAATGTGGGCAAATTAAAAGTAATAGATTTTTTCAGTGGTTGTGGTGGTTCTTCTTTAGGAATTGAACAAGCAGGTTTACAAATGGTTCTTGCAGTTGATTTGTGGGAAGATGCTTGTAAAACACACGAACTAAATATTGATTGTCCTGTTTGGTGCAAAGACATCAATTTGATAGAAGCATCTGATTTGCCTGAATGTGATATAATTATCGGTTCTCCACCTTGCCAAAAGTTTTCCCAAGCAAATTACTATAATCGTGATTATGACGATTCGTTGGTAAAACGATTTATGGAAATCGTTGAGCAAGTGAATCCTAAGTATTGGGTTTGGGAAAATGTAGTAGGAGCAAAACGTGCAATGCCAGGTGTTTGTTTAGATGCACAAAACTTTGGTTTACCACAAAGACGCAAACGACATTTTGTATCAAACTTTAAGTTGCCAATGGAAAATTCAGAACCAAATAGAGTTATAGCAGATGTGCTGAAACCCGAAGGAGAAGGTCTTTTAGACGGATACAACTCAAAGGTATATCCGTTGAACAAAGTGAGTCCTACCGTGCGTAGAATTCCATTAAAGTGGTATGATGGACGTGAAATGCCTAAACGATTTAGGTTCACGGGGTTCACTCATTTAAGCATCGAAGATCATTTGACTTTGATGGGATTTCCTGTAGACTATAAACTACACGGAACAAAAACTAGTAAAATGCTTCAAATAGGAAATGCGGTGTGTCCTCCTGTGATGAAGTCAATAGCAGAAAGAATATTAGAATATGAAGGACTTAGACGAAAAGATCAAACCGAATCTTCCTTTTTTGCGGAAGTGGGTTAAAATGTATAAAGAAGAATGGGGAGCAGAAAACGAAGTATCAAAAGAACTTCAGCAATGTTTGTTGTATGTAAGTTTTTTACAAGACAGAGTAAAACAACTTGAATTATATAATGAATGTTTTCAAAAAATAATTGAGCAAGACAAAGACCAAAAATGTCAAACGAAGAAAAACTAATTGTATCATTTGATGATTTTGTGGATTCTTTGGAACTTGAACCAAAGATTGATTTTGAAACATATTCAGAACAACTTGGGGTTTTATATACCAATTATGCAAGAATGGATATGGATAGTATCACCAAACCTGCTTCTCGGTATAATGTAAAAAACTTTATTCTAAAATACGGAAAAGCAGATTTTCGTTATTATGTAACAAATCAGTTTATTGAAAGTTGTTATGATATGTTTGTGAAAAATCGTGAAGATACCTTATACGATTGGTATTCACATTACATTGAAATCGATACTCTTAAAAGTGGTATGAACTTTTCAGTTGTTCCATGTAAAGCAGGAAAATATTTTGACGGAACATTAAACTCGGATACAAGTCGTATATTAAGAAATATAAATTATAAAACTTTATATTCCACGAAACGATTACATAAAAATGATTTCCAAGATTGTCAAAGTATTTTGAAGTGTTTATTCAAATGGCATTTACTTCGTAATAGTTTCGTAGGTCCTGCAAGTTTCAATTTCTTTTTAGACAAAAATATGACATCGGTATGGAGTTCTGTTATGTCCACTATTTCTAAACCAAGCATTTTCAATCCGAATACTTATGCAAGTATTTTGAATACCGTGTTTGAAGGCAAAAATCTATTTGCACCAACAATGGGTTGGAATAGTTATCAACTTGCATATTATCAAACCAATTTTGAACAATTCGTTGCAACTGACGTTATTTCAGATGTAGTTGAAAATGGAACTCATCTTCACAATTATTATGAATCATTGAAAAATCCATTTCTTGATTATGGAACTAAGAATGTGGTTTTGTATGATTGTCCAAGTGAAAAACTACAAAGCAATTTCAATTTCTGTGATGAATACAAAAATAATTTTGATGCAGTATTATTTGGTCCTCCGTGCTTTAAGTTTGAAATTTATGAAGGTGACCAACAAAGTGTAAACAAGTATGAAACCTATACAGAATGGTTAAATGGATATTGGAAACCTACTTTGGAAATTTGTGCAGATGTAATGAAAACAGGTGCTAAACTTGGATTCGTTGTTCGTGATTATGCTGACTATTTTGGTTACAATTATTTGCTATCCCAAGATTTAACAAACATTGCTGAAGAAATTTTTGGAAAAACCAAAACATACAAAATAAAGTTATCTCAAATGAAAACTAAACGAAGTCCCAAAAAACTTGCAATGGGCAATTATGAAACATTGTGCGTTTATGAGAAAGGATAAAAAAGTGGTATCATTGAATCCAGAATACGGAATTGAAGTAACAACTCTTGCACAAATTGCTGATAAAGTTAAAAATGATAATCCTGAATTGTGTACAATTCTTACTATATTAACTGCAAGTATTTTAGCAGGTGACGAAAAGAAGTTTGCAGAATATTCCAGTAAATACCTAGAAGACAAAGTGTACACAGACAAAATAAAAGATTCAATTAATAAAATGCTTGATTCCGACTATAATCAAGATTTTGATTATTGACAAACTCCTTTTTTGTTTTTATAATAATATAAAATGAATAATTATATAAAGTGTAAATACGATGTAGAATTTGAGGATGATGTTCTTGAAAAGGTAGATGCAGAGTTTGACAAAATTACTTTTTTGTGCGATACGATATCAAACAAGTATGGAGATTTTTTGATTAGATCAAATGGCGAATTGTGCCATAACATCGTTGAATATCAGCAAGTAGAAAATGATCAAATCGGTGAACCAGGAGTAATTTGGAATGGTACGACATATGCACGGATTACTAATAAAGAGTGGAAACGAATTGACTACACCGGTGAGTTAGAAATAAAAACTCAAATAATTGCACCTAAAACTGACGCAGATATAAAAATAAAATTTCAAATAAAGAACGGATATGTAACAGATGCAAAGTCAGACGTATTGCTGATTGATAATACTAGCAGACTAAATCACACAGAGAAGATAAAAAATATTGCAATTAAGCGTGCAAAAAGAATGAACACGTGGTATTATAAATTATATAAGAATATGATTATAAATCCTATGATAAATATATGTATATATCTAAGATACCCTTTAATAGTTTGTCAGGAAGGTCTTGTTGAACTTGAAAAAAAACTAAAAAAAATACTATGAAAAACGAAAATCAGCAAAGTGTAGATAGTGTATCTACTGCAACCGCAATTACTAATTATATTATGAATACAACTATGCCGTATGTGTGTGTTCTTGGAATATTGGTATATAATAGTGGAATTGAGATGTGGTCAAACTATTTGATTTTACCTTTTATGTATTTTTCGTCTAAATATGCGTTTAGTTGTGGAATTGCTCACGTATTGTCAACTGTAACCGAAGATGTCAATGGCAGATTGTCAATCCAAGCAGAACCAAAGGATCAAGAATAAAAATGGACTATATAGAAATAAATCCAAAGTTGTATGAATACTACTTATTTGAAAACGGTTCACGAACTAATGTCGTATACAAGTTATCTTTAAAAGAAGCAAAAGTAAAGAATTATGCATTTTCTTTAAACAGAACCGGAAAACGATTGGTATTAAAAACAGAAGTAAGTGATAAAGAAACAACAATTATAGTTCTACCCAAAGGAAACTAGAGTTGGAGAAAAACAAAATAATTTGTGCATCTTGGATTGGCAGATTTGGAAATCGGTGTCATTCGTATTTATACGGAAAGCACATTGAACAGAAATTCAATCAGAAATTTTATGTTAGTTCGGTTTGGGATGGTAGTGTATTATTCAACAATCCTGCTCCTGTTGTAGATAGATCATTCGGTCAAAATAACTTTATATACGCAGGTGGTGCATGGAAAGGACAAGAATTTCAAAAAAATAAAAAAATAATTGATGATTATAACAGAAAATATAACGACAATATAGAGTTTATTGATCCTGTTTTAAAAAGTAATTACGGAACGCAAAATTCTGCTTATATAAGTTTAGTCACAGATTGTAATTGGTTTTATGAACAGATAAATTTGTCAGATTTAAAAAGATACTTTGCATTTTCAGATGAATTAAAGCAATCTGATATGTATAAAGAACTTGAAGATAATCAAGGTACATACGACGTTGCCCATTTCCGTAGAACAGATATTGCGAATAAAAACTATAAAGGTGGTCATAGCATGGTTAGTAAAGAAAGTTACTTAACTGCATTTGAAAAATACAACCAAGATCCAGACAAAGTAAAATGGATTTCAGACGAACCAACAATGGGTTGGAAGTGGAATAAACAAATTCCACATATAGGTGGTCGTAGAATTCCTTGGATTGCTGACTTTTTAAAAATAGTATTCGCAAGAAATATTTTTCGTTCAAACAGTTCTTTTAGTTTATTCGCTGCATGGATCAGTAATTCACAAACTATATATGCTCCTTGGTTACATGAGTATACACCTGGTAAAGTAAATGATTTTAAATTTGTAGAGGGAAATCACCCTCACTGGATGTCTGTAAAACGAGTTCATGCCTCTTATCAATTTGCAGTCAACGATGACATTAACAAGAAAGTTCCATCAAAAATGAGTAATATACAAAAGCAAAATACAAAAAAAGTAGTAGTTTCAACTTCAAATGAAACTGAACATAAAATGAACGATGATAAAATAGCAATGGTTCATTGGAATGGTAGATTCGGTAATAGAGTTTTTAGTTATATGTTTGGTAAGCATTATGCCAATAAACATAATCTGCAATTCTATTTACCGAGCAACTGGGAAGGAACTCGACTATTTGTTGATTCTGGAGTGAAGACAATCACAAACGATAAGCTTAGATTACAAGTCAATCAGTCAAAAAAACCAATGGATTCCATTGAGTATAGAAAAAAGGCAGTAAACGATTACAATCAAAGAGTTAACGATAGTTTGGTGTATTTTAATCCAGATACACAAGCATTTAATCAGCAAAAAAATGTATTTTTTGATAGTCTGTGCATCCACTCTGATGCCAATTTTCGTGATTACAATAAACAACAAATGCTAAAGTGGTTGGAGTTTTCAGATGAAGTAAAAAACTTAGACATTTACAAAGAACTTGAAGATAAACAAGGCACTTACGATATTGCACATTTACGTAGAGATGATATTTCAAATGCAAACTATAATAAAAGAAATGTACAAGCATATAGTGTAATTAACAAACAGAGTTATGTTAAAGCATTTCAAAAGTTTGGATATTGTCCTAGTTGTGTTGAATGGACAACGGATGACTGGACAGGAAAGTGGGGAGTGGGCAAACCACAAGTCCGTGGTGGTTGGAATTATCCAGTTGGATCAAAAGTAATTCCTGATATTATGTTTGATTGGCTACCAGACTTTTTACGTTTATATTTTGCAAGAACTATTTTCAGGGCAAATAGTAGTTTCAGTTGGGTGGCTGCATTTCTGAGTCCTACTGCAAAAGTTTATAGTCCTGTGCTTACGGAACGGAAAACATATCGTGGTGATGCAGATGAAGTAATGTTTGAATTTGTAGAAGGAAACGAACCTCATTGGATGAATTTAAAAGGAAGTCATTGTGAATCAATAGAAATTCGTTGATGAATAATATTTATCTATATGATATTAATTACATCAATGGGAGGGTGTGCTTCTACTAGTTTTATTGGTTGGTCATCTCGTAAAATCAAATGCAATTGTCCTTTAAATTCAGAAGGTATCAGGCATTCAGGTCCTGGATCAAATCCAAAAGGTCTAAAGCACAGAATTGCTCCCCCTTCTCAGTCTGATTTATTTTTAAAAAAAGAAAACTCATTTAATAGATCCGACTTAAATGAGGGTCCTATTGAAAGAGCAGTTTTTCTTTATGATAATCCATATAGCATGGTGCTTAGTTTGTTTAGAAGAAACATTGCAATGGGTCATGCAATGGCAGTAACTGGCAAAAGAGCAACACACAAAAATGAATTATCTAACTTTTTAGATGAAGGAGTGGATACATTTGGAATGATTAAGCAGTTTGACAACTGGACAAGTCCTTCGTATAACCAAGGATATCAAAGGCTATTGATAAATTTTAATCATTTATGGGATAATTTAGATTTATTATTTGGATTCATGGGGATTGATCCTGTGCATAAAAAAACATTTATGCGAAAACGGGATAGAGTAAATAGAATGGATAGTCTGTCAGAGCATGACAAATCTCGTCTAATTAGTTTATATGGTTCACTTGAGCAAACAATGAATAAATTACCTGGAGTTATGGTAATATGAATTGCGGAATTATATATTCATGTGCAGGTCGCACGACATATTTATGTGATGCCATTGAATCTGCCAAATCAGTTCGTAAATATTTACCCAATGCTCAAATATGCTTATTTCATAACTATGATGATAATTTACTTAGTTCGTATGAAATAAATGTATTCACAGAAATTAAAAAAATAAAAATACCCGAGGTAACGGATAGCAGATTCAAAGGTCAAATGTCTCATTTTCTCACTAAACTTTATTCAATATTAGAAACTCCATATGAAAATACTTTATTTTTAGATGCAGATACAGAAGTCAAAAAGCCAATAAAATCAATGTTTAATTTGTTAAAAAAATTTGATATAGCAATTGCACCGGGTCCAATGACACAACCACCGGTAGATTCGTCTGATATCATTAATGAAGTACCAAAAGAATTTCCAGAACTTAATACGGGAGTCATTTTATATCGTATGACTGAAAAAATGAGAAAATTTTTGACCGAGTGGAAAAATGTATTTTTGCATAACACAAATGGTTTATTCCGACGTCATGGAAAGGGGGGTGAACAGGTGTCACTACGATATTTATTGTGGAATACTGAGAATATTAGAATGCATATTTTTTCTATTCAAGGTACTCCGAATATGTTTAATTACAGATATAAACCAGAGAGTAAACAATTCTCGTTTAAAAATAAAGTAGTAATTCATCATAACAGGGAAAGACTAAAATGAAAAACAAACTTGAACACGACTTGAATTCATATATAAACGAGGATAATCAAGATTTTTTCGTAGTGCAAATTGGTGCTAACGATGGAAAAATGGCTGATCCGATACACAATAAGGTAAAGCAATATAATTGGGATGGTGTTTTTGTAGAACCCGTAACTTATTTGTTTGAAAGATTAAAAAATAATTACAAAGAAGTAACTTCTAATTTAATGTTTGAGAATAGTGTTATAACAAATTTTACGGGTGAGGTTGATTTTAATCAATTTCCTCAAGAGTTTGAAAATAATTCGGAGTTTCCTTATTGGGCAACTGGGATGGGTTCTTTGTTGAAACCTTTTAAATCACCTGCTCACACTAACTTGAAAAGCAAAAATTTTAAGATGGTAACAAAAAAAACACCATGTCTTACATTCACCGACTTGTTGAATAAACATAATGTAAAAAAAATTGATCTTTTGCAAATTGATGTAGAGGGATATGATGGCGAATTGCTTATGGGTGTCGATTTTTCTGAAATTAAACCAAAATACATCCGGTATGAAGACAAACACATTGATACTGCATTTAAAGATGATCTTACGAAAGTTTGTTCTGAAGATGTAGTTTCTTATTTAACTGAATCGGGATATGAAGTTAGTAAACGAACCAATGGATTTGATAGAGTTTGTAAGTTAAAATAAACTTAAAATTAGTATCATTTCATATTTATAAAAAAGATATGGTGATATGATTAGTTTTAAATATAAATTTATTTTTATCCATGCCCCTAAGACGGCAGGAAATTCAATTCAGAATGTGTTGCAGAAATATTCATCTGATGAAGTTTTCAATGTAAGATATAAAGACGGAGTGCTTGATAAATTCGGTGTTCAGAATTTTGCGGGTGGAAAACACGCAACTATCAATCACTATATACAAAATTGGAATAGTGACTATGGAAAACTAGAAGATTACACCATAACTGGATGTGTTAGAAATCCGTGGGATCGTGCTACGTCTTATTATTTTTATCTTGGAAACGGAGGTATGAATTGTAAAAATTTCCACAATTCAACTCGTCAACTTTCACCTCAAACAAATTACTATTCAGTTGGTGCTGAAAATAAACTAACTTGTACAATTAGTTATGAAAATATTCAAAGTGACTTTAATAAGTTTTGTGATAAAGTTGGAATTATGGTAGAAGAATTGCCTAAAGCAAATGTTTCAAAAAGAAAAACAAAGCATTATACCGAATATTTTGAAGAGTGTCCTGATGTTGATTTACTGATAAGAGAAAAATTTGAAAGAGATATAAGTATGTTTGGTTATTAAGGAATTTATATAATGGGAGATGATAATTTTGTATTTTGTATTTATGGTTTTTTGCGTGACATGAAACCACATATAGTTAACATGAATGATGTTGACAAGTTCGTGTATGTTCCAAAAAGAAGGTACGAGGATACTGATATAGAAGTAACATCAACCGAACTAGAGCACAGATTTGGTAAAAAATCGTGTATAAATGCATATGAATATGATGCCAAATTTTTTAATAAGGAAGTTAAGAAATTAAATGTGAGTCAATTTAATTTTTGTTACCAACAACCACAACGAATATTATCGTTTTTTAAACATATAAGAGATTCACTGCTACTTTTTGCTAAAGACGAAAGATTTGACGATGATACAATAATATTCTTGTTTAGATCGGATATGGGAATAAAAGAGTATGATTTATCAAAGTCAAAAAAACTTTTACAAGAAAACGATATAATAATAGAAAAATTTACAGGAAATGGTTTGAGAGATTTTTGGTTCGTCTTAAAGAAAAAAAATATATCAGTATTTACATCATTATACGAATCGTATAAAACTTATTTAGTAAATGCCGAGAATAAACAGCAACCACGTCCCAAGCGTGGTACTCCTGAGAGTATTTTGCGTTTTCATTTCAACCTAAACAACAAAAAAGTAATTGATTGTCCTGTGATGAAAGTAGACTGGCGTCATGTTTGTAATAAATATTGTGGCCACCATAAAGGCAAAACCGAGATACTCGGAGAATCCTGATGAAAATAGCAATATGCTATCGTGGCCATTATTTTAGAGCAAAATCAAAAGGTTCTAACTTTTTTCTGTGCTATGATAATCATAAAAAAATGTTATTAGATTATTATCCAAATTATGACATTTACTTCCACACACATTCAATCGATTCTAATACAGATGCCAAGTTAATAAATTTGCTAAACCCACATAAACATTCTTTCAAAAAAACAAAATACATAAGTGATTCTTTTGTAGAAGCAAATAATCAAATAGATTTAAATAAGAATTATGATTTAGTTTTGAATTTACGATTTGATCTTTTGTTTCAAAAATCAATTTTAGACTTTTCAATTGAGCATGATAAATTTAATTTTACATGGGAAGAAAGAAAACATTACAGAACTTCACTTGGATATCGCAAAGTAACAGATTTAATGTTTGCTATGAGTCCTGAGTATATAAATCATTTTAACGATGCGTGTGTGGATAGTAGATATTCGGGTGGCATTCGTGGTACGGGACATCATCTGTATCCTTTTTTGTGTGAAAGTATTGGTAAAGAAAATATAAATTTTATGGTAGATGTACATTATGATTCGAATACAGACGGAAAGAATAATAAGCATTTGGTAATTAATAGGAGTCGTTGATATGAAAATTGCAGTAATAATGTCGGGAATAATAAAAAGATATAAACATCTTGATGATTTAAATTTAATTTTTGGAAACAACACAACCCATGAGTTTAAAACTTTTGGTACTTGTTTTGATTTTCTTGGAAATCCCCGAAAGGCTCGTGACAATCACAATTTTGGTGCAGATGAAATGGTAGACCGTGAAATTGTTTCAAAATACTACACCGATATTGAATACGTTACAGGAAAAGATTTTGTTCCGTATGACGCAGAGGGATTTAGTAATCGTATAATTTCTCAATGGACAAATATAAAAAGTGGATTGCTTCTTGCTGAAAAATATGAAACGGATAATAACTTTAAATTCGACATGATCATTCGTGCAAGACCTGACATTTCAATTGTCGAAACAATGTTATTGGATATAATAGAAAAATCAGCAGTAGATAAAAAAATTTACTGGAGAAATGATTGTGTGGTGGTGGGCATCGCAGATAGAATGAAACAAATACTAAGACTGTCAGATCATTATTATGAGTATCACGAACTTCCTGTGTTTAAACAAAAGACCAACGAGTGGGTGGCAAAAAATGTAAAAGGAAATCGTGTAAGAAGCAACGCAGAAAGTGAACGATTGCTTGATTATCATATAATAAACTTATTTGGTCGTGATGGCCAGTGTAAGTATCATAAACAATTTAATAAAATATTAAGAAGTTAAGGAGAAACTGAGTGTGGAATATACATCAATATGTTGTTGGGAAGAAAACGAAAAAGTTTTTGAGATAATAAGAAATAAATTTAAAATAGCAGAGGAATTGCAATTAGAACGAACCGTTGATGAAAAGCAGGATCTGTTAAAGAAAATGTATTATCCACATAATATAGGAATAAACGATCCACGTGTTCAGTCAAAATCTAAGATTACAATATTTGTATTAGAATTACATAATCCAAAAATAGAAATAATTTCACGCAAAGAGCATATAAAAAAACCTATGTATTCCGAACTTATAGAATTTAAAGATTACATACGAGGTGTTGGCACGGATGTAGACTCAAAACGCATGGTCGTTTGTCATACACCTGACTGGTTGAATGAATCAAATCATTTTTTTGAAGTATTTGGATTAACCAAGTATATAAATAAAAACAAATATTATAGAATAGATGAACTCTCGGGTATTATTTTTATGGACGATAAAGGTGGTTGGAAAAATTTAATGATACAAAAGATAAATAAGACTCCTCACTATAAGTACGCACGTGGAGATAAACATGAGTATATAAAATATGTGAATGAAATTGATAAAAGTCGTTCTTTTGAAAAAGTTGATAAAATGGTAAAAACAGTAGCTGAGAGTTTATCGAGTTTACCTCCAATTATTTTATGTAGGGATTTGGATGGAACTACACTTAAAATATGGGATGGATTACACCGTGCAAGTTTTTTATTAGCCGCAGGTCACATTTATGTAAAGGGTTATGAGAAACCAGAAGAACAATGTAGAAATTGTAATAATGCAAAAAATGTAAAATACGATTGCTAGTTGATGTAGATTTATTTTCGTTCAAACAATTTTTCGTTATCTAAACTCAAAACACCATCGTTGATTAAATCAAGATTGTGAAGTTTTTCTTTTACTTTTTCACAAACTTCTTCTTCAACAGTTTTAGCAACAAACACAATTCTTTGAAGTGCTTTTGTTTTTGATCCATCACGATGAACTCTACCCAAACATTGCTTTAAAATGATTGCACTGTAACTCGGAGAAATAACTGCCATTCTTGGATACTTTCCATTGAGGTCGTGTAAGCTGATACCAGCACCACCTGCTTGAGCATTGACAAGTATAACTCGTTTTTTGTCGTTTTGAAACGCATCAATGTTTGCTTGTCGTTCTTTGGGTTTGTTTCTTCCATCTATGATGCACTTGGTTTTTAAACGTTCTGCGAGTGCATCAATGCTGTCTTTAAAGTTCATGAATAGCACGACACTCATTCCATTTTCAATTGCTTCTTCTGCAAGTTCTACGAACAATGGAACTTTAATAAGTTCACATTTTTGTCTTGCTCTTAATTGAACTACGAGTTGATTTGCTTGTTTTTCTTTTGCAGTTTTAGCAATTTTATTAAGTTTTCCAAGTTCTGCTTTCATTTCAAAAAATACTTGAGTAATTTGCTGAGTATCAGTTTTGTCCATGTCATATGCGATACTATGAACATCGCATTCAGGAAAACCTGGTATTTCATCTCTACGAAGACGAATGCCACGATCAAGAAATACATCTTTGTGTAAACTTTTAAGTACATCTTTGTCTCCATTAAAAGTATAACCAAATCGTCCTTGGTAACATCCGTTTCTACGTACCCAACTCCAAAAACTTGTGTTGTTGTGTAAACCAAGAATATATCCCATTGCTCGCATATCCATAGGATTGATTGCAGATGTAGCACTTGCCATTAAAATTTTATATTTTTGATCTTTGGCAAATATTCCGAGTTTGCTATTCAATGAAGTTTTTCCTTTTAGTTTGTGACTTTCATCAAATATAATTAAAGTATCTTTTGGAACACAATATTCAAATATCTTTTTGCGTCTTCCACCTTTTTTTCCGTTTGAAAGCATTTTCCATGTTCCGATTGCTTTGCGATTTCCTGTGCGGAGACTTTCATAATTAACCACAAATTCAGGTACCATATTAAAATGATTTTCTGCAACTCGTTTCCAACTTTCTTGAACTGCCTTTGGACATATAATACCAATTTTTAAACCAAGTTCACGTGCAGTTCCAATTGCAGAATAAGTTTTACCTACACCTGTGTCACTTCCATCCATAGCAGAACCATGTGCTTCAATGCTAGCTGCTAATTTAGCGACTGCATCAACTTGCCAAGGGTGTAATCCTTTTTTCTTTTTCACTTTCCGATCAGGTAAATCACTTTCAAGTACAACCTCTGCTTCAGGTACTTCACCGATTAAATCTTCACGACTTGTTGCCCAGTGACTAATAAACCATTCTTTTGTGTCCTTGTTCTTAGAAACAGAATAACCTTGTTTCTTCATATAATCAGAATTTGTTTTCCAAAATGCCCAAAATCCAGAGGCAACCTCCGGATCAAGCAAGCATTGCTTTTTCCAACGATTTCCATACTTTGTTAAAACCTTTTTAGGTTTTGTCCATGTTAATTTGTCTGCTAAATCCATTTTGATAGAAACTGCATATATATAATTAAGTATTATACGATATTATGTGGGATCAAGTCAAACCAATTACACTAGAATTTAAACAATTAAATGAGGATAAAACTTATTTTTGGTTGGAATTTTATTCGTATGATTATGAACTTGTTAAAATAAATGAAGCATATCATTATGATGAAAACAATAAATTAATAGGAAAGTATTGCAGAATAACATCAAATGATAAAAAGTTCAATCCACATTATTTTGTAAGCAAATTTACAATGGATACAAGCCAGAAACTGGTGGAGTATTATGAGAATCCAGATTTGTTCATAGAATATATTCTATAACTTTTATTGACGTTAGATACAAAATATCGTAGTATTATATAAATGAATAAAAATAATCGTTTGTTAAAGTATTCGGATGTTGTGCTTGTTCCTAAATTAAGCACCATTGAGAGTCGTAGGACTATTGACGTGCATTGCAAATTCGGAAACCAATCATTCAGTTTACCTGTAATTCCTGCGAACATGAAAACTGTAATCAACGAAGAACTTGCGAAAACATTATCAGATACAGGATTCTTTTATGTTATGCATCGTTTTGGTATAAGTAATTATGAATTTGTTAAAAACGCAAATTCACAAAATCTTAAATGTATTTCAATTAGTGTTGGTGTAAAACAATCTGATATTGACACTTTACAAAAAATTGCGGAAGACAATCTTCGTGTTGATTATATTACCATTGATATTGCACATGGTCATAGTACATTAATGAAAAAGACCATCAATGAAATTCGTAAGATTTTCGGCAATAAAACATTCATCATTGCAGGAAATGTGGCAACCTCGGATGCAGTAAAAGAACTTACCGAATGGGGTGCAGATGCAATTAAAGTTGGAATTGGACAAGGAAGTCCATGTACAACAAAAGATAAAACTGGATTCACTATGCCCATGTTTAGTTGTATGTTAGAGTGTGCTAAAAATGCTGATATTCCGTTGGTTGCCGATGGAGGTGTTAAGTGCAACGGAGATGTTGCAAAAGCAATTTCAGCAGGTGCCGATATGGTGATGGTAGGTGGAATGTTTGCAGAGTGCGTTGATTCTCCTGCGGAAAATATCACCAAGACGTTACAAACCGGATTTTTTACGAGTGAAGCATTTCGTCCAACCAACTATAAACCAGAATATAAAGATGTTTGCTATAAACGATATTACGGAAGTGCAAGTCAGTTTAATAAAGGTCATACAAAAAATATAGAAGGTGTGTTGCGAGAAGTTCCTTGTAATGAACTCACTTATTTAGAAAAACTAAATGAAATGACAATGGACTTACAAAGTAGTGTAAGTTATGCAGGAGGAAACAATTTGAAATGTTTGTCAAATACTGAATATTTATTGGTATGACAGATTATGAACGGAATTTACTAGAAAGTAATTTAAAAAAATTTAAAACATTTATGGAGTTTGTAAAATTTACATACGCACATGATATAGAATTTGACCACGATGAATGGGTAGAGTTTCGTGATAAATATTTTGAAATAAAGAAAAATGGTTTAGTGGAAGTTTTAGATATAAAATTAGATAACTTTATATTACCATCTTGAATAATGAAAAATAACATTACTACAAAAAAGAAAGTTGCAATAGTACTAAAGGGTGCAGTTAGTACCACTAGTGGAGTTATTAGAGGCTTCGTAAAAGACGTCAATGACTATGTGAATTATCCTATCGTTAAAAATTCAATAGATGAATATATTATAAAACCAAATTCCGCAGAATATGACTTCGATTTTTATATATTTTGCTGGAATACAGACCTTAAAAAAAATTTGTGCGAATTGTATAATCCTGTAAAATCCAAATTTGAAAAAAATGAACCTGTTTTAAAATCATATGAACATTATGATTACGATGATCATGCAATGAGACAAATTTCTCAAGCATATGCTATAAAACGTGGAATTGAATTAGTTGAATCTTCTGAAATAAACTATGAACAAATAATAATTTATCGTACTGATGTTATGCTCTGGAAAGAAATGAATTTAAAAAAATATGATCCATCTAAGATTTATGTAAATGCCCACCAACAACAACCGGCCGGCGGAGATTTTCACTTTGTAATGAATATGAAAAATGCCAACTCTTTTAAAAATCTTGTTGATTCGGTTGAAACAAATCGACCACACGTACATCGTTGGATTAGGAATTATGTTTTAAATTTTATGAAAGAGGATCTAATAATGGATGAAATTATTCCTCCTTTGCATCAAGAAGTACTTCGCAAAATAATCAAAGAAAAAAACTTCATCGGTAAATATTTAACAAACGAGCACTTAAATAAAATGAATCTTAAAATTGAAGATTTTAAATAAAATTTAAAAGTGTCACATATATATAACATATAACCAATACATACCTATTATGGAACAACAACAACAACAGCAACAAGAGCAAGATTTTTCATTTTCTTTAAATGGAAAAGATTATAAGTATAGTGAACGCACAGATGAAGAAAAAGTTTTAGTGCAACAACTGAATGATATACAAAATCAGTTGGGTGAACTTGAATTTAAACACAATCAAATTCAAGGTTCAAAAGAGCATTTTACAAGTCTATTGATAAAAAGTGTTGAATCTGTGGACGATAAAAAGGCAGAAGAAAAACCTGCTGAGACATCTGAATCTGCATCATAAATAGTTTTCGTAGTTTGTATAATTAAGAATATATATTCTATTTATACATAGAAAACTATTTTATGAATGGATCACCGTAATCTTACACAAAAACTAACTTCTTCATCTTTAGAGTCAGACGATGACTTTCTTGTAATAAGTCCATCATCTGTCAGCGGTCGCGTAACTTTTAACCAAGTTAATGATTATATTCTAAGTTCTAAAAAATACGAACTAAGTCAGTTAACTGGATTATCAGGAGACAAGGGTTCAAAGGGGATGTATGGTATCCGTGGTGAGTTCGGATTTCCTGGTCAATTTGGTCAAGTTGGAGCAAAAGGATTCAAGGGTGCTAAAGGAAATGTAGGTGAACAAGGACAAAAGGGATACACGGGTCAATCTGGATACAGTGGAGATGTGGGACTTATCGGTGATTCTGGAGAAAAAGGTCAAACCGGTACGAAGGGTATAAAAGGACGACCGGGTGAAAACGGAGAGGTGGGAGAAACTGGTGAAGATGGATTTAAAGGTCGTCATGGATTTTTTGGAACAAATAAAATAGGTCGTCCTGGGAATGTAGGAAGACCTGGAAAAAAGTATAAAGGGTTGACTGGATACAAAGGATTTAAAGGAAATCCTTCGGGTAGAGCAGGCCAAAAAGGTGAACGTGGTGCAACTGGTACCGAGTACATATACTCGGATGTAAGACGATCATTTAAGAAGTCAAGTGACTCTGCTTACTTCCACGGACGGATGTTATCGTTTTTATTTTCAGTAAATAATTCAACAACGATATCAGTCACAACAAACTCTGTGCTGATGGATCAGATTAGAAATCGTAGATTTTTAGTATTTGAACTATCAAATGATCCATCTATGTTGGTGTCAAGTAAATATTCTAACTTTTTTATAGAAATTGATTTTGAACCGTTTATATTAACTGGTAGTAGTCCTGTGTTAACTAAATCGGCTCCTATTTATTGCAAAACTGGAAATGAAGTTGGAACAATTGCGTTTGATTGGTATAAAGATAACTCAAATAATTATCATGTTAATTTTTTTGGAGTGTTTACATCATCAATTCAGACAATACAACTGGGTATAAAAACAATATATTCATTTTCGTCTTTGCATTTAAATAAAATTGTGGCAGGTGAGTTTAAAAATTTGAGAATTTAATATGAACGAAGAAACTACAACCGATTTCAATAGTGAGTTTATATTGATAAGTCAGAATGAAAACTATAAAAAAATTAATCGTAAAGATTTAATTTCTCATTTTGAACATGAACTTACAATGTTAGAAAGAAGTTCTTCTAGTAGCAAAGGAAGTAAAGGTCAGAAAGGGGAAAAAGGAAATACTGGTTCCAAGGGTCTTTCTGGATACCAAGGAATGTCTGGACAACAAGGTCAGTATGGGGGATTTGGTGAAGACGGAGAAAAAGGTCAGAAAGGCAATGTCGGTGACACGGGACTCAAGGGAAATGTAGGATTGAAAGGTGCATCTGGTACAAACGGATCAAAAGGAAACAGAGGTGAATTCGGAGAAACTGGTGCAAAAGGTAACTCTGGAATCAAAGGAGTTCGTGGTATACCGGGTCAGAAAGGTGAAAAGGGTCTTACTGGATTGCTAATAAAAGGTATTAAAGGTCGTAAGGGTGTAAAAGGATTGGGACGTCAAGGATCACTCGGAGAAAAGGGTCAAAAAGGAGAACCTGGTGCCAATTGGCAAATCGGTGATACGGGTTATACTGGATTTTCAAAAAATGTAATAACAGAATCTACGGATTTAAACGAAGGTTCGTGGACACTTGAACAAAGTGATGTAACTACAATAAGTATAAAAGAAGAATTAGGTTCAGAGTATAGTAGAAAACTTATTAAAATTAGAAGAGGTAGATACTATGACCGTTTTGTTTTAAATCACACCACATTCTGTGAGATGGGAACACAATTAAATGATCCACTGAGAAACTGCCATACTTCTTTTAGTCATCTTATATACGACACCGTAAATCAAGTTGAAATTCCGTTTTTTATTCTCACGGATGAAACAAATAAAATAAGAACAGATGGAGTTGATAATACCCTTGTTACCGAAAACTTTATAGTTTGTAGAATTTTTTATGATGGAACTACAAAAAAAATACCCTTTTCAATTTATGTAACTGATAAGTTTTAAGATGGAAAACGACAAAAATAAAATTGAATATGTAACTGAACTATGTGATGATCATGAGTTTTTGATGATACACAGCGGAGACCAAGTTGAGCCTATTTTGTTTAAAGATTTTAAAAAGAATATTTTATCATCTATGTCATCGGTGAGTGGTCAGAAAGGAGAAAAAGGAAACACGGGTGAATATGGTGACTCTGGAATTCCAGGAGACCAAGGTCAGAAGGGAATAATGGGTTCAAGGGGTGAGTCGGGAGAAAAAGGTCGTTCCGGTCTGCGTGGTAATATAGGTGAGTTTGGATCAAACGGTTTAAAAGGTGACACGGGTCAAAAAGGAAACTCTGGATTAAAAGGAGCAACCGGAAATCCAGGATTCCAAGGTAAAACAGGAGAACTTGGTGATAAAGGTGCAAAAGGAAGTCGTGGTGAATTTGGATTACGTGGTAATTCAGGTCAAAGTCCTGCGTTGGAACCTGAACCTGGTCAAAAAGGAGAACCGGGTGAAGATGAAACTTACGCAAAACGAGGTGATCGTGGAAATCCAGGAGATAGAGGTGAACGTGGACAAAAAGGACGAAGAGGATCACGGGGTAAATCTGGAAAGAAAATCGGTCAACTATCTCATGCAGTTTACGGAGCAAGATTGATTCGTACATGGACAAACTTGAACATTAGTAGTGGTACATTTGTGCATTTATCTCATTTTAAAAAAGATGATACATCAATTTCATATAAATATTTTAAGTTGATTTTAGAACTACCGGATAACGATAATTTGCTTCCACTTACATCTGAGTTGGTGATGAATATTATGATACCAGGTAAAGTTACCAATTATCGTCCTGTGATTGTAGGTCAACCACCTGTAATTTGGGTGAAAGATGAATTTGATTTAGCATATACACGTGAGGAACGAACAACAAATAGAACTCCGTGTGTAGTTTATTTAGATTATCATACAGATGATTCTAATCTGGGTGTTTATATTCCAACAAAGAATACCAATCATATAAATGATGCCAAAATATTTCTGAAAATTAAAAAAATGTTTGGAACTAACGATATTTAAGCAAAGGAGATACAATTATGAAAAGATGGAGACGATTACAACAAGAGAAAACTCAACTACCAACGGTTGAAGTGAATGAAGAATTATCATCACTTAGTCAGAGAATAGATTGGGGGTTAAAGCAATTAAATGTTCCTGCGACTTGGTCAATCACCAAAGGAGAAGGTGTTACTGCGATGGTAATTGATACAGGTCATCCTGTTCATCCGGACATCGGTGATAATGCTATTCCTGGAAAAAACTTTATTGCAGGTGAACCAATAGAAGACGAAAACGGACATCAATCGCATTGTACAGGTATCATTTGTGCGAAAGATAACGATGTTGGTATGGTCGGTGTTGCTCCAGAATCAAAATGTATTTCTGTGAAGGCATTGGCAAAAAGTGGTGGTGGAAGTTATCTTGGTCTTGCAGAAGCATTAGATTATGCAATTGAAATGAAACCTGATGTGGTAAGCATGAGTTTGGGTGGTTCATCTCCATCTGGTGCACTCGAAACTCGTATAAAGAAACTTTACGATATGAATATTCCGGTTGTATGTGCAGCGGGTAACACAGGAGAAGGAGGTGTAAACTGGCCAGCAGCTTTTGATGAAACAATCGCAGTTGCGGCTTATGACAAACGTGGAAACATAGCATATTTTTCAAGTCGTGGTGAAAAAGTAGAATGGGCTGCTCCTGGTGTAGGAATTTATAGTACATATCTTAGCAATGGATATGCAAGTTTAAGTGGCACAAGTATGGCTTGCCCTTTTATTACAGGTGTTATTTGTTTGATGATCGCAAAGCATCGCAAACAAGAAGAAGCAACTGGTATGAACGATTGTAAAACAGTTGCTGAAATTCGTGAGCATCTTCTTAAATACACAAATGATAAAGGAGAAGTTGGTCGTGATAACTCATGGGGTTATGGAGTAATTGATGTTGAAAAACTTATTAAAGGTGAAGAACCGATAGAAGAACCTAAAGATGAAGAACCACCTGTGGAAGAACCTAAAGATGAAGAACCACCTGTGGAAGAACCTAAAGATGAAGAACCACCTGTGGAAGAACCTAAAGATGAAGAACCACCTGTGGAAGAACCTAAAGATGAAGAACCACCTGTGGAAGAACCCAAAGACGAAGAACCACCTGTGGAAGAACCCAAAGA
>Ga0228656_1000038_pt1 | contig 33507 bp, 19 predicted proteins | sample 68DmetaG_FD_183045 | JGI IMG/M metagenome (GOLD analysis project Ga0228656, IMG submission 183045) | Seawater microbial communities from Monterey Bay, California, United States - 68D | ecosystem: Environmental > Aquatic > Marine > Coastal | place: USA: California | collected 2016-11-07 | reverse complement strand
CACATAAGTTGGAGTTGGGGTTGACTCATCACCTACAAAGTAATTCACATAAGTTGGAGTCGGAGTTGGTTGTAAAGGAGTCGGAGTTGGTTGCACGGGAGTCGGAGTCGGAGTTGATTCATCACCTACAAAGTAATTCACATAAGTTGGAGTCGGAGTTGGATCGTCAGGAAAATACGGAAAGTCGCCATCGTCATCTCCTATACCCATATCAATACCATCTGACTGGTTTGCTTGGTCAGGAGTCGGAGTTGATTGTTTTGGAGTTGGTGTCTCTTCATTTACACAAAGCACCATCGGGTAATTCACAGAGTCACCTGTTGCAGAATTATTTGCATCGTCATTGTCTCCTGAAAATATAAAAGTTGCGTTTCCATCTACATAAATTTGCATATATCCATCATTTGAGGATTGCTTGATGGTAATAATACGATCAGATATTGTTGTGTATGGGGTATTTTCAAAATCAGTTGAAAGAAATAGGTTACAAACTCCGTCTACAATACTTCCCGTAAAGCATTTACCCTTTAAATCATCCGTGAAGATTTCATTACTTGAGTTTTCAGTAACTCTAAAGCTTAGTTTATCTGAATACAACCCTCCTAAAGTATCAATCTTCCCTATAGGATATGCTTGATCATATTCGTCTGATCCCATATACAACAAAATTGATGTAGGAGTTCCTCCCTTTGATTTTCCTATGCACAATTCACCACTATATGAAAATGAATTTGCATTTACATATGAGTCATGTGCAGGTGTTGTTCCACTTGCATTTTCACTAGAACTTTCTCTGACATCAAATTTAAACTCGTTTGAGCAACATTTTTTGTCTGAATCTAAGATATCTATGTAATCAAGTGAAACTGCAACATCTGCCCAGAACGCATCACTTAGTGTATGTGCACTTTCATCCATATGAGAATGAGTCGGAATATATGTGTACATAGTTGACCAACTTTCTTTTGTATTTCTATTACTAAAATTACTATGAGTTGGTTTTAAATTATTTTTAACTTGAAGAACACTTTTTCCGTTTATGTCTTGGCATCTAAATTCAAGTTTATCTAGTTCTGTTTTTCCATCACAATCTGTAACAATTCTACCTTGATCACCTTTGTCAAATTCAGACAATACAAAGTTAGGAATTTCAAGAATACTTGTACCTTTTTTTAATGTTATTTCGTATATTGCACCACACTTTAATTCTTGAAAATCCCAAAAGTGGTGAGGATTTGATGTATTTGTTTCAGCAACAAGTAAGTTTCCGGTACGGTTTTCTTCGTTTGATGGTTGAACATAATATTGATTAACACTTTGTATAACTGACACATGATCCAAAATGTTAAAAGGAGTACAATCTGCACACGTACCGTACCAACCTCTATACTTAATAAAATTTTCCGAATCTTGTGATAACCTTGCCATACTATAAAGTCCAGTTTACATTGGAGTCCAAATATTTAAACCACCTTGACCAAGTTCGTGTGTGCTTTTCATTTCTCCCGAATAGCATACTCCATTTGAGTCTAATGTATATCTGAATTTTTGATCTTCGTATTTCGCAGTTAATATCATATTGATCATACCAAGAGATGTGGTTGAATCTTCAGTTTCTCTGAGATCAACTAAATAATTTACAGTGTCATTACTATTTGTTGTTAATTCTTCCCAGCATAATGTACCGTCCCATGTAGAATCTTGTGATTTCAAACCTTGAGTTCGTACCGTTACATTATTATCTCCACCGGATTGACCATCTACTATCTTATATGAAAAGTCTGTGCTTCCGCAACAATCTTCTGGAGTTGGAGTTGGAGTTGGTTGTGGAACTGGTGTGGGAGTCTCGGCGGTTGTACATGAATTTGTAATTTTCTTTTGAACAACTGTATCAGAAGTTGCAATCGTAAGTGAAGGAATATCAACTTGGTCTGAACCGGAATAAAGAACAATGCGATAACAATGACCACATTTTAATTTATTCAATAATTGTGTTCCAAAGTGAATTGGGAATCCATCGGCAGTTGCTCCGTCATACGAAATTTGACCAAGTGAATCTCCACGCATTTCATATATTTTATATATCGGTGGATAAATCTTTTTAGCAGCTTGTCCAGTTCCATCTACCAACGGAAAATCTACGCACTCGGTTGATGATCCATCGCACAATCCATACCACCCTTGATAATATGTAAGTCCTGATTTTTGTTCTAAAATTGCCATTTTTTTATACCTCTTGTAAAATTAACATCCCATTTGTGATTGCAGATAAATCTCCTTCATAACATTTTCCTGTGTTTGGTGATACATACCTTATTTTAGTATCAACTGGTCTAACACTAAGTGTGATACTTCCACCAAATTGACTACCTCCTGTTGGGTCGAGTATCGTCACCGACAAATCTTCTACAATTTCGGTCAGTTGACTCATGCAGAATTCACCTCCTGATTCAAAGGTACTTATGGTAACACCGTCAATAGTTGCCATTGATCCGTTTGTTGGTATCTTCACCATATCACCACAACAATCCACTTCCACAGGTGTAGGAGTCGGTTGCTCAGGAGTTGGTGTCGGTTGCTCAGGAGTTGGTGTTGGTTGTACAGGAGTTGGTGTTGGTTGTACAGGAGTTGGTGTTGGTTGTACAGGAGTTGGTGTTGGTTGTACAGGAGTTGGAGTTGGTGTGCGTTCCACCTCAGTCGCAACTGAATATGTTGGTGAATAATCAGAATTTAAAAAGTTGGATGCAGTTACATACATTCTTATATAATAAAAAGTATCAGCTGTTAAATTTGGAATAAAATCAGTACCAGTTTGAGCAACTTGACTTGCAACTTCTGTATCTGTTCGTAAAATACTTGAAAAGTTTTCATCCAACGAAATATCAATTTTTACGAGTTCAGCATTACTATCAATTCCAGACACTCCGATTGACAAAGAATTTGTCTGTATGTCTGTTGCTCCTGATATGATGGGTGTGATTAATTTTGCTGGTTCTGGTGTAGGAGTCGGAGTTGGTTGAACTGGTGTGGGTGTCGGAGTTGGTTGAACTGGTGTGGGTGTCACAGGTTCGTCTGGAGTTATATCATCACCACATTCGTTACTTATTTTTTTATCAACTGATAATTCAAGTTCCCATTCGTCATCTCCTGTTTTATTGGATTCTGTTGCAGTTGCAGTGTAACAAGTAATTCCATATTTATAGTAAAACTTGGTATTGTTTGGTTTTGATCCCGAGAAAACAATCAATCCGGCAGTCGATCCATTTGGAAACTTTAAAGAAACAACCGATGCAATTGAGCTCACAAGTGACGAACTATCGTAACTTATTTCGGTTCCAGGTGCGAATGCTGAAAATGTATGACCAGCTGAGCTGAATGTATCACCAATGGAAATGATATTACTAAACCCACCCGGAGCACATTTACAATCAGTATTGACTGGTTCAGGAGTTGGTGTAGCAGTTGCTTGTGGAGTTGGAGTGGATTGTGGAGCCGGTGTTGGTATAACATTACATTCATCTGTAACCAATCCCGATGTGGAGTTACTCACATCAGTAAACGAAAATTCATCAATTATCAACGAACTTATTCCAGGCTTTAACACAATGATATATGATTTTCCACACTCTAATTTTGTAAAAGATTGAAGACTGTTATCATACGATGAATCAAGTGTACCATCAAACGAAGCATATCCATCGTTTTTGGGTACAGACGATGTCTGAAACACTTTTTGAATTTTTGCTCTGATTGCAGTTGATGTAAGAGGAAAGTCTTGACAATTGTCGTTTTTGCAAGTTCCGTACCATCCTATAAAAATTGCAGAAGAATCTTGGATTTGATTTAATTCAGCCATATATATAAATACTACCTTTTTGTTAAAATATTAAAACCATTTTGTGTATCTGCGATTGACTCGTAGCATTCTTCTAATGGTGTTGTATATCTTACTTTTTTATTTTTAAATATTCCAGTTGTTGTTATGTACCCGACAATAGAATCATCTTCTGTTTTAAAGTTATATCGTGAAGGTTGGTAGGTTAATTCAAGTGCGTCAAAACACAACACCCCACCAAAGTCAAATCCAAAGGTTTTTACCCCACCCAAAGACTCTGTCCCATTTAATGTTCCTGTTGTTAAAATTGAGTTAGAAAACTCGTTGCAACACGCAGATTCAGGAGTTGGAGTAGTTTGAATAAAATCACAATCAGTTGTTACACGGGCATTGGCATTGTGCGTACCCGAGTTTGATACATATAAGTGTGGTATATTTACACGACCTACTCCGGATTTTACAACAAAGTAATATGCTTTTCCACATTCTAATTTATCAAAATGATTAAGATCAGTTTTATACAGGTCCGATTTATACCATGAAAATGTAGTATTATTTTGTGACGAATCTACTTCGTAAACTGAATCCACCACATTTCTAAAATCTGATAATTTCATATCATAATCTACACACCCCACATCCGAGTTGCCATTACATACACCATAGAATCCTATTACAAAACTATATGCGTGTGGTATTTGAATGATGTCGTAGCTTTTCATTTAACTAATAAATATGAATTTAAATTGCAATTACTATAATACTCGGAACATTACTATATTTTTTCCGTTTGGTTGAATATTTGCTCTCCAGCAGGAACCATCAGGAGATTCATAAACAATGTAGTTTTTACCGGTAGGAAATTTGCCCACCAAAACCAAAATACCAAATGGTGAATCTGATACTTCATTTTTATATAACACCGATGTGTAAACTGATGCTTCGTTTAAATTCGTGATTTGCAAGTCACTGTAATACACCTTACCACCATTCTCAAACAACTCAGCTGACAATCCATGATATGGATCATGTGATCCCGATTTACCATCTGTTGTATACGCATTAGGAAATCCTTCCCCACATACATATGCAGAATCTGGTGATGGTGTTGGGCAGATTTCTGGAAAAGATATTATATCAAGTGTAAATGAAGTATTTCCATTTAATGATTTGACATGACTGTGATAGCAAATACCATTAAAGGTTACATATAAATTCACTCCTTCAAACGGTATCTTTTTATTTTCAATAAATACGTCACCTCTGATGTTTGAATTATCCAATGCAATTTCAAGTTTCACTCCAGGTCCGTCAGCAAACTCAGTTGGATCAAAATGAACACTTAAATTTTTTGCAAATCCTTGTGTGTATCCTGTTTCGAATTTACTTTCATTTTCACTGACCTCCCATGTCACAAAGTGCGAAGGAACGCACACACATTCAGCACAATCGAACAAGTAAGACCAGTGATTTGATACTCCAGGTACATCATTTTTCTCTGTTCCATGTAAGTCTCTTACTTCATATACCTTTCCTTTGTAAAAAACTCTATCTTTAAATGCATAATGTGGGTCTCCCGGTTGCAGTATCTTATCATCGTCCCACTCTGTGTAATCTTCGCAACGAAATTTAGGTGTTGGTGTTGGGGTTTGTATAGAATACTTTAATGTCGGAGTTGGTGTAACCTCACCGGGAGTGGGTGTGCTAACTGGATTTGGAGTAAATCCAATTTCGTCACAAGTGCATATCAGTTCCCAATGAATAGATTCTCCCGGTTCATCACCATATGCATCAACAAACTGATTCTCACTTCTAACTCCACGAGCTCTGAATAATGACAACTCAGATGTTTTTGGATTTATGTGCGTTACAAGAGAATCTGCAATATACTCTTGACCAGGTCTCCACCTCGGATGCACTTCACAATCACACACCGTTTGATATTTACCGGCAGAAGCAAGTGCCATAAACATTTTTTTAGAAAATCTTGAATACCATGAGGCCATCGTATATAAATATGACAGAACTATAAAATAGAAAAAAAAAGAAAGAGAATAAATTCTCTTTCTTTTAATAAAGTAAGTTATCTAACAATATTACATATTGTCTTCTGTAATTAATACTTTTAGTTTGTCTTCTGTTGACATCAAAGAATCTTCATCTTCAGTTGCAAGTGATCGTGGGTCCATTGATCCGTCACTAACATTTGCAGTTTGTCCGTCAAAGCAGTTTCCGTTTGATCCACTTGAGTTATCAAGTTTTCCATTAACATCTGATCCACCATTAACATAACAAGCACTACCATTAACAGTTATAGGAGTATCTGTTAATACCCAAGTTTGACCATTAAAGAAATAATAGAAGTCACCAGTTTTTGCGTGTCTGTAAAGAATTTTTCCATTTACATATCCAACTTCAGCATATAATCCATTAGCATTTACTGAACCACCTGTGAATCCAGAAATCTCAACCGTTGCTGATGAGGTTTTTGCATCACCATATGGTGCATTTGGTATAAATGAATTATTTAAAACTGAACTTGATGTGTTACCAACTCTGCTTGATATTACATAACTAGAACCATTAAACCAACACTTAAGTGAACTATCTAATGTTTTGTATACAGGCATTGTTTGATACCATGCTTTTGATCCGGATCCAGGATCATTAACACCGGATGTCAAATGAAACTCACCTTTGCCTTCAATGGTAAAGTGTTCAGGAAATAAAGTTGTAACCAACTTGTTACTATTATTTTCAAGATTACCTTGCTCAAAATGAGGAATGTTAAAAACAGACCATGATGATTGTGCACCTGATCGGAAAAAGATGTATCCGTTACCACACTCAAAATTTTTGATAGTTGCGAATGGACTATTTGATGATGATGCCGGTTGAACACTATATGAACTTCCAGATGTACTTGTTGCGAATACTTTATCAATATAGTTTCGCAGTCCGTACAAACTTACATTTTCACAGGATACGTCTGTACCTTGAAATCCTGATATGCCGTTTATTTTATTTATATTTGCCATTTAATTTTCTCCCTTTTTTTAAATTAATCAGAAATTCTTCCCATATCTACACCAAGTGCAGTCGGAACAAATCCAGGTATATTCAAGTCTTTATTTCCAGTCCATGTAATCCAATACATTTGACCACACTTCATCTCATCGTGTTGCTTAACAAGTTCTCTGAGTGAAGAAATCGGGTGATTTCTGTATTTTTGTTCCATATTTAAATTCCATGGCCATGCTGATCCCGTGGGTAACATCGTCCATATTGATATAAGTTTTGCTTCAGTTTCGGATAGTCCTGATTTTCCAATTTGAAATGATCCAGACGAATTGTATGTACCGAAGTGTTCGTGCAAACTCATTGGTTCGCAATCATCTGATCCGTGAACACCGTACCATCCTAAAGATTTTGAAGTTGTTATTAATGCCATCGTTTATTTTCTCCTAATTTATAGTGTAATAGTTTTTATAAATATTTTATATAAAAAGTTTTTGAACAGTTTATTAATATAATTATTCACATTCTCCCGAAAAGTTTGTTGTGAAGTTGATAAATTCCACTCCCGTGGATGTTTTCTCTACTTTTGCCCAGTAACAAACTCCGTCTCTTTGCAAGTAAACACACGCACCTACATCTGCGGTAGTTTGCCCCATGAAATATACACTTCCAATTCTAGTTCCGTTTATTTCCATGTCCATAGTATTTCCATTACCAGTAGTAAAATCATCAAATTTAAATCCTAATTGGTCACCTGCTTGCATTTCTACCAACATAATTTGCATTGGAGTGTAAGTATAGATTCCATTTGTATTTTCAGGAATTGATATTATATCAAAAGTAGATGGAGTACAATAAACCGTAACTTCTTTTTCTACAAGTTCACTCCAGTTACCCACTTCATCTTTTGCTCGTACTTCTAATTTATATGTTCCGTTTTGCAAGTCATCAGATGGAGTGTATGTTGTATCGGATGTTAATACCTCAGAACCACCATCAAAAGTCACTCCGTACACAAGATTAGTTTCACTGGATACTCCGTAACTCCAACTCGGTGTTCTGTTTCTTGTTTTCTCGGGTGCATTTATAGTTAACCCCACAGGTGGAGTTGCATCTACTTTAATCGTAAATACACCAACTTCACTTTCGTTTTCCAACGAATCATACGCAGTCACACTCAACTTAAAATGTCCATCGGAAAGATTTTGATTTGGTGTGAATGAATTTAATGTAGTGGAACCTGTTAAAACAGTTGAAAGTAGTTCCCCACCTTCGTTGACGGAATCTAACTTCCATGTGTATTTTTCAGCATCTGATATTATAGACCAGTTCCATGTGGGTCTTCTTGAAATTGATTGTGGAGTACTTGATGTTACATCTGGTTTATTAGGACCCGTTGTATCAATTTTTACAGTGTGTGTTGTATATCCACTTGCAAGTCCAACTTGGTCTTGTGAACGAACTTTTATAGTATTATCTCCGTCTGATAGTGCAGATGGAGCTGTGTAACTATTTGTTGTTACATAAATTTCACTTGAATTATTCAATACAACTCCGTATGCAATTGCACCTGGAATTGCATCCCATGTCCACGTTGGTATTTTATTGGTGGTAGGGGTTGTAGAAGTTGGATTCGGAGAAGCAGGTGCTTCTGTATCCACTATCACCTTGCTTTGAATGTATTCTGTATAATTACCTGCTTCATCTTTTGCTCGTATATAAAGGATATACTCACCATCTGTATAATCTGCACTTGGGGTATATGAAATTGCAGTAGTTGTAAAAGGTGCATCATTATTGATTCTAACTTGATATAAAACTGCGTCTGGAATTGCATCCCACGACCACGTAGGTCGTTTATTTGAAGTTGGAGAAGTTACAGTTGGATTTGGATTTGGTTTTGGAGCTTCTCTATCAATTTCGATTTCTTTTTCTGCGTATTCACTCCAATTTCCGACTGCATCACGACTTTTTACTCGCAATGTATGATTACCATCAGGTAGTTCAATTGGTGATGTAAATGATGTTTCTGCTTGCTTGATTCCTACATTTGAATTTAATTTTACTTCATACTCTACCGCAGTAGGAACAGAATTCCATGTCCAGGTAGGCTTATTATTTGTAGTCAACTCTGCACTTTGAATTTCCACAAGCACAGGAGGAGATGCATCAATACTTATTGTACTTTCAACAAAATTACTGAAATTACCTAGATCATCATATGATCGTATTTTAAACAAATATTCACCATCATTTAATTCTTCAGTCGGTGTGAACGATGTGGTGTGTATCATCAACTCAGATCCTCCGTTGAAAACAATTCCATACTTTGCTACATCTGAATTGTTATTCCATGTCCAAGTTGGTTTTTTATTGTTGGTGGGTGTATTTGGTTCTGTGATAATTGGTTTGGATGGTGGTTCACTATCAATTGTCAAAGTTTGTTTGCCAAAATCACTTTCATTGCCAAAGTCATCAATACTTGCTACTTTAAATTCGTATACTCCGTCAGATAAGTTAGTGTCATGTGTATATGAATTTACACTTAAATCGGAAGAATCATAAATGATTGTATCATCATCTTTCGTAAGAACCACATGATACTTAACTGCATCTGAAATTACTTGCCAACTCCATTCCGGACTTTTATCATTAGTTTTTAAGGGTTGATTAGTTATAACAGGAACGGATGGAGGTTGTGTATCTCTTTTTATTGAAAATATGTCAGAAAATGTTCCACCAAACTCCCCATCGTTGTTGAATATTTGTAACTTGTATTCATATGTTCCGTCTTCTAATACAGACGCATCTGTAAACGAATTTCCATCAGTTTTGTTTATTGTCATTATTTTTACAAAACTATCTTGTGCTTCAATGAATCTAAAAACTGCTACACTATCATATTCGTTTGATACAGAAGGCCAATTTAATTTAGGTTTGTATCCGGCAGGATTTATGCTTTCTACGACACCTAATATTCGTGCAGGAACCGTAGTGCTTCCATTTACAAATTCATAATCACTTTCTTCGTCTGTTTGACCATAAGCAGATATACGTGCATAATATTTAGTTGAATGTATTAATCCAGAAAATGTTTCTGTGTTGCGTTCATCTTGCTCTAATATTATATTTTCATCAACAATGTTCTCAAATTGTTGATCGTCTGAGATTTGGATTTTTACTTTTTCTTGGTTTGTTGACACAAGTTCCCATGAAAACGATAATGTTTCATCTGTTGCATTTGTTAATTTAAAATCGTATGGTTTGGGTGGTGGAGTAAATGTAGGTGTTGGTGTTTGAGTTGGTGTTGGTGTTTTTTCAGGTGTTGGTGTTTCAGTTGGAGTGGGTGTTGGTACGGGATAAGGAACTAAATAAGCTGAACTCACCCACGACTGAACTTTATCAAACTCACGAGAGGTACTTGGTGTATTTGGAAAGTGTAAACTAGGTTTTATGTATATTTGAACCTTTCCTTTGTTGTCTTCTTGAGTTGAACGACCATATCCCCAAACAACCGCATCACGTACATATGTTCCGTCTTGTTTGTACATTTTTACAGCATAACCACCACTTGAATCTGTTCCTTCATAGAAATGTTTTCCAATGTAATTTTCATTACGCATGGAACGTTTCTTACTTTCTACATCTCCGTCACTCCATTCTCCTGCACAATTTTCTAAACTGTCTTTTGCCGGCAGTTCCATCCAAAATTTTGCAGGACTTTGCCAACTCTGAGTTTCAAATATAGTAAAAGTTTTATTTGGATTTGAACTTGAGTCGTAACATCCCGACCACTGAGTTTTAATCCAACCACCACTTGGATAGTGAGTTAACTTTTCAATATCCGGAGTTGGTGTTGGAGTTTTTTCCGGAGTCGGGGTTGGTGTTTGCTCAGGAGTAGGAGTTGGTTGTAAAGAAGTTGGAGTAGATTCCGGTGTTGGAGTTTCTAACTTTGGAGTTGGTGTTGGGGTTGGAGTTGATTCTTCTGTACACTCATTTACCAAAATTCCAACAGGTGCACCACCTAGTTTGTTCCATATGAATCCAGGTATTGTAATTTCACCAGAACCTGGTTTAAAAATAAGTTCATATGGAAAACCACATTCTAATTTTGAAAATACTTGTATTTGATCAGGAGCAGTTGGACTATAAATTGATCGTGATGTTCCTCTTGATGGAATTGCAGTTGCAATATAAAGACTTGATTCTAATTGTCTTAATGCATATGATTCGCACTCAGTTTCACACGCACCGTACCATCCTGTGACATATGTGTAATTTGAATCAGTTAAAGCAATTGGTTTATCAACTACATTTTCGGCCGAAGAAGGTTTAGTGATTCTACCACGATCCTCTAAACCAATATTATTAAATGTTAATCCTGGTATCGTAATATCAGTCTGCGTACCAGGTTTTAGCACTATTTCGTATAAAAATCCACATTCTAATTTTGAAAATTTCTGTATTTCAGGAGGAGCAGTGGGTGTATAAATCGACCTAGATGTACCGTTTTCTGTTATTATAGAAACCGTATATAGCACATCTTTTAACTCGGTTAATGAAAAAGGACTGCAATCGTTTGAGTCTCCATAAAATCCACGTATATATGTTGGGTTTGAACTATGTTGATCGATTGTAATAATCGTATTATCCTTAGTAGGAGTTGGAGTTTGCTCAGGAGTAGGAGTTGGTGTTTGCTCAGGAGTAGGAGTTGGGGTTTGTTCGGGAGTCGGTGTCGGAGTTGGTTGCTCAGGAGTAGGAGTTGGTGTTTGTTCGGGAGTAGGAGTTGGTGTTTGCTCTGGAGTAGGAGTTGGGGTTTGCTCTGGAGTAGGAGTTGGTGTTTGCTCTGGAGTAGGAGTTGGGGTTTGCTCTGGAGTAGGAGTTGGGGTTTGCTCAGGAGAAGATGATCCAGAAGTTGATGTTGGTTGCTCAGTATTTTCCATTATTATAAATATTATTTTATTTTTTTATTATTTAAAAATTACAGGATCACCGTAATCATTTGCCGTTCCCGTTGACATATCTCCACGAAGACACTTCCCATCCGTTGTTACATAGTAAAATACTCCATAATCAGAAGATTCATCACCTTCATAATCTTCAAGTCCATTTTCTGATTGAATTGTGAACCAACCAATTATGTTGCCTTGGTCATCAAAAGCATAATATGCATTTGAGGTTCCAGGAGTATCTTGGTCTGGTGAAACATGAGTGAAACAGAATTTCCCTCCTGCATACATCTCTGATTCATACTGAACTGAAACACCCAAATCATCTTCTCCGTTAAATCTTACACTAGTTTTACCGGTGCAACAATCACTTACATCAGGAGTCGGTGTTGGTGTTTGTTCGGGAGTCGGTGTCGGAGTTGGTTGCTCAGGAGTCGGTGTTGGTGTTTGTTCGGGAGTCGGTGTCGGAGTTGGTTGCTCAGGAGTCGGTGTTGGTGTTTGCTCAGGAGTCGGTGTCGGAGTTGGTTGCTCAGGAGTAGGAGTTGGTGTTTGTTCGGGAGTTGGAGTTGGTGTTTGCTCAGGAGTCGGTGTTGGTGTTTGCTCAGGAGTCGGTGTCGGAGTTGGTTGTTCAGGAGTTGGAGTATCAGTTTGAGTTGGAGTTGGAGTTGGTGGAATATAACACGCATCTGTGACATATCCCGAATTCATGTTACTACTTGATATAATTATACCAGGTAAAGTTATTTGTCCATTACCTTTTGATAATGTAATATGATACATATGACCATCTCGTAAACTATCAAAATCCCAAAATGCACTATCAACTGATCTATCAAAAATTTTTACTTGAGAACCACTTTGAGTATATTCTAGTACCTGTTGTATTTCTGTAATACTGCTTATATTTAATGACTTTTCAAAAACTCGCAAGTTAAATTCGTTTTCATACTCGGTGTAGTTGTATCGCACCGATGCTTCAGTTGGTTGATCATGTTCACAAACACCACACCAAACTAGGTATTTAGCAAATGAATTTTGATTTTGTGTGAGTGTTGCCATATCTTAACATTGTACATTTTGTTAATACAAAATCAAGAGGCCTCTAATTTTACATAACTAGTGAAAGACGATGTTGCAACGGATTCAACCTTCACGTCCATAAATGTATCAAACGATACTTGAGTTGGATTGTAATAAGAAGTAGCTTCATCTAATCCAGTTTCACCATGCAGTGGTGTTCCCCATGTGTATAACGAACCATCAGTTTTTACTGCAAAACAGCAAGTTGCACTCATACTTACATATTTGACATTTGATATATTTACTTTTGTTGGAATTGTTCTTCCTACGGATGGATGGTTGTATCCTTGTGTATAAGTTGAAATATCATTTATCGCAAGTATGTCCGTGCCAAGTCCCCATGTAAAAACAGTTCCGTCTGCTTTTAATGCTACAGCTGCATCTTTTCCGTTTGAATAAATTTGTATAATGTCGGTAAACTCAACTAAACCCCAAAAAATAGAAGCATGAGTAATTTTATTTAAATCACTTTTTAGAGTAGATTCAGATAATCCTTGACCACCAACTCCGTCAATACCTATGTCACCTGTTGCGTAAACATTTCCATCGGTTTTTAATATCAAAGTTGTATGTTCAGTTAAACAAATAGAAACTATTTCAGAACTTTTTATAGATAAATTCTGTGGAATTAAATAATTGGTGGTTTCAGTTCCCAACATCAAGTTATTATTTCCATTAAATCCACATCCATATACATCACCGTTAGTTTTTACCATATACAAAGTAGAATTATCTGTTGGTGCGTTACTTGGTCGTAGAAAATGTGACACATCATCAATTAAAAGTTTCTTGGCGATGTGAGTTGAAAAGTTCAATTCGTCATCTGTTCCAAGTTCTCCTGATGTGTTTTTTCCAAGACCCCATACACTTCCATCACTTTTTATGAAAAAAGAGCACGATTTTGTTGCAATCACATCACGTACATTATCTAAATTTTCATCCAAGAGTTGCTCAGGATTAGTATACGATGATTCATCTGTTCCAAGTCTTGCACTATCACCCAACTGCCCGTCTTTGGCAAGTCCACCACCCCAAACAGTTCCGTCTGGTAGCAAGTAAATAAAATGATCTTGGTTGGCAGAAAATAAACTATTAATAGAAATATATGAAGGATAGAATCCTGGTGTATCAAACTCACTTGCGAGTTGGCCGTAATTATTGTATCCAGAACTTAAAAATGTTGTACCATATTCATCTGAACTAAAATCTACATTAGGATTCAATCCAGAACCCAACGGAGACGGAGTTTCTTCCATCATATAATAATATCTAGCAGAAGTTGGTGTAACTGCAAGTTCTTGAGCAAAATCTAATACACTTTCAACATCAATTTTTGTGAAAATGGGTCCGTTTGTAAAATCGTCTGGAGTTGCCCATTCAAGATCTCCTTCGTAGCAATCACCATTTGGCATAGAATAAACAAATCTACCCGATGAATTTTCATCGAATCCAGTATAAGTTGCAATTCCGTTTTTCGCACTTATAACTATTTGTGCAATGAAATCTCCTAAACTTGTTTTTGCATAAAACGATAATGAGTTTCCAGGTAATACTTGTTCTTGTGTTTTTAAACCATAACACAATTTACCCCCTTCAAATCCTTGACCAGTTACTTGTAGTGATACTCCGTCTTGGTCACCGTTTAACATTATACTCTTCATGTCCGAACAACAATTAAAAGGTGTTGGTGTTGGTTTGGGAGTTGGTGTTAGTTTAGGTGTAGGTGTCTCAGTGGGTGTTGGTGTTGGTGTTAAAACCACAGGTGCACATGAAGTGGTAATTTTATTTTTTGATGTACTTTCACTGAATGATACTGCTATATTGGGAATTTCGAGTTGTCCAGAACCTTTTCGTAAAGTAATTTGATATGCATGACCTTCGGTTAATTTGGAAAAATCCCAAAATGCTTCAAAGGTAGTTGTATCATATACATTTACTACCGTTCCTGATGCCGAATACTCAAGTACCTGTAGAATTTTATCAGTTGTAGTTAAATCAAACTCTTCGGAAGAATCATCGGTACATATTCCACACCAAATTAGATACTTGACAAAGGAATTTTCACTTTGCAGTAATATTGCCATTATGTCACCTCAGTAAACGTTGAATTATATGTATTGTTTAAATATCCCTCGTAGCACTCACCCGATTTTAAACGGTAAATAAATTTAACATTATCATAGTCTATTGATATGTCTAACTTTATTTGGGTTAACGGGTCTGTGTCTGTCAATCCTTCAAATGAAATGGTATGTGACTTTATATTAAAAACATATCCTCCCGGAGCATTAAAACAAATATTACCGTCCATTCGGCCATCCGGATGTGATGTTACTTGCACTCCGTTTAGAAATTCACCACGTCCACCCATAACATTAATCTTAGTGTCATAATCAGAACAACAATTATATTCTTCGGAAAACGAAGCATCAGCACACGATGCAGGCAATGTATCTTGTAATACCCAAGTTGCTACATAATCACCATTAACTATATTTGAAGCACCCACTGTTACTGAATAGCATTTGTTACCATCTTTGAATGTGAATTTAGTGTTGTTTGGTTTTCCACCACTTAATGCAATAACACCCGCGTCGTCATTATTTGAATGCTTAAAGAAAATTGTAGAGGATATATCAGTTGCCAACGATGAATTGTCGTAACCAACTTGTGAACCCTTTGGAAATGCAGCGAACACTTGTCCCGCAACCACAACCATTGAATCACTTGTTATATCCGCACCAAAAAAGTCGTCTGGTACACACGTACAATCAGCAGGTGTTGGTGTTGGATTGTTTGGTTCGGGTTTTGTTGTACCACTTACAACTGCCCAATCTACTGATTTTGAAGTTTCGTTGTTTATTGGATTTCCTTTAACTCGGAAATAATAAGTTGTTGCTGGATTTAGACCCGATTTGGTTATCTGATTTACACTGCTTCCATTGCCATGACTGTATGCTTGAGAAGAACTAACAATGTTTTGAAAACTACTATCTGTTGCAAATTCAAGTGTAAATGTTCTTTCTGAGATATCAGTAAACCAGGTGAAATGTAAACGTGTTTCCGTGGTCACCGCGTCTTGAATTTGTAATCCCGTTACATTTGGTGCTGGTACCACAGATGGTTTCTTAACGATTACTGGCCATACACCACTTGCACCCGATGCAAGACTCTCAGTATTGATATCTTCTTTATACATAAACAAATATGAAGGACTTGATTCGTTTGAGTCGTGTGAAAACTCAACTTCATCTTTTAAAGAAATTGAAAGTTGTTTATATTTTCCGATAGTTGCATCAGTTTCTTCTGCTCCTAAACTAATTGTCATTCCATCAAAAGTGATTGCTGAATAAAAATCTAAATAGTTTGAAGGAACTGCAACATCAGGCCAAAATGAATTATTCAACGAATATGCTCCATCGTTTCCTGTGTATCCATACACGGTTGTCCATGGACCTGTATTTAGATAATTGGAGAAGTTAGGATGAGTTGGTTTTAATACATTTTTAACTTGTAAAACTTCACGTTCACCAACACCTTGCACATTTATAGTTTTCCAACGAAATAATACTTGTTCTGGTTTTTCAGGTGTTGGAGTTGGTTCTACAGGTGTTGGAGTTGGATCGGGATCAGGTTGTGATGTTCCTGATGTTTTTGTCATCACCACAGGATTTTGAGGATCTGTTCCTGCATCTTCGTATTCTGCTACATAACAATCATCACCTATTGTATAATAAAATGTATTTTTAGAATTGTTGTATGGTCGTGATATATAACCAAGTGGTACACTTGGAGCAGACGGAAGTGAATAAAATCTAGGTATTTCTGAGCTATTTTCCTGTGCGTTTTGCATATCGGACACATCTATACACAATTTTCCTCCGTTGTTCCATCCCGCGTATATTAAAATACTAACTTGAAGACCTTGACCCGGTAAAACCACCGCATATTCTTGTCTGTCACCTGGATCTCCGTTTGTATTAAGCGAAGTTGTTGAAGATGGACAACACTCACCTGGTACCACAGGAGTTGGAGTTTGTTGTGTTAATGATGTATCTTGTATAACAACCGAAACTTCTGCTTGATTATTATCCAGTTTTAATGTTAAAGTTTCATTACCTTCTGTAACCTGATCAGCAACAATACCTATAAATTTAGTATCACCACCACCACTTATTGTAAAATTACCAGTAAGTGGTATAGTAATATCTGATGATCCAACTCCTGTAATTGTATATGGAATTGTTGTTCCGTTTTCTACATTCTCGGTAGTAAGTACCACCGAGATATTATTTCCTTCGGCAGGAGTTGTTGGATTTGCACTCAATGTATAAGTTGCAGGAGCAGGTACTGGAGTTGGTGTTGACAATGGATCAGCATCACCACAATTAGAAGACAATGTTTCTGAGACTTGTAATGTAAGTTGCCATGTATCGTCACCGGACTCATTAGATGAAGTTGCAGTTGCAGTATAACAAGTAATTCCTCGTTGAACTATAAATTGCGTATTGTTTGGTTTAGCATTTGAGAACACTATTATTCCTGCACTTTGACCGTTGGAATATACCAAAGTAACTTCACTTGCAAGTGCGGATGATAAGGTATCTTGTTGATAACTTATTTTTGTTCCTACTTCAAATCCACCAAATGTATGACCACTTGATACAAATGCACTACTTGAAGTAGACTCTAATGTTACAAAATCAGAAGAAGCACAATCACATGGAACTGGAGTTGGAGTTGCCACCGGTGTTGGTGTTGATTGACACAACGCAGCGATACGACCCGCATCCTCTGTTTCATAACTAGATACAACAAAATTTGGAATTGTAAATGAACCGGTTCCTGGTTTTACATACAAATAGTATAACTTACCACATTCAAGTGTTTTAAATGCACGATTAAGTGTGTCAGGTAAATTTGATTTCCAAACTTTTAAAACTCCTGAGTTATCCCATTGGTAAACTGATGTAATGTGTGGTTTATATGTCGATAAGTTAATGTCTTGACATTCTTCGTCACTACAATCACCGTACCAACCGACTACTGTTTTGTATGAATTTGCTTGTTGTATCACCGCCATTTTATTGTATCCTTTTGAATATGTTAACTGCATCACCCGTGGACTCTAAAGTTGCTTCGTAGCATTTTCCATCAGACGATTCGAATCTAAATTTATTATTAGAAGAATCCAACGGACTTTGAACGGTGATTACAAGACCACCCAACGAAAAGTCAGCAACTTCAAGTGGGCAACTAAAATCTAAATTAGTTGCAGATGTTGGTTCTGCTAATGTTTTCCAACATAATTTACCAGAAACTCCATCAGCAAATCCACCAACATAATTATCATTTTCTTCAATTGACTCATTTACATTCGTTGATTGATCAAATCCATCACAACAATCATCCATCTCAGGAGTTGGTGTTGGTTGGCAATCTCCAGGTAATTCTCTTGCACTCATTGTAACAGTCCAAGTTTCACCACCTCCGTTTGATGAATCTGCTACTCCTTCGTAGCATACTCCGTTATCTCCGTCCTTTACATAAATTTTAGCACCGTCTGGTTTTAATCCAGAAAATACAACCATTCCAAGTTCTTCTCCATCAGGTTTTAAAATATTAACTGTACTTGCTGATGCAGATGCGAACTGATCTAAATTAACTCCCACTTCCGATCCCACGGGTAAAACATAAACATGACCACCTACGGTTTGCGTCACAGATTGCATAACAAACTTATTGTGAGTTTCAGGTACACATTCGCAATTAAATGGAGTCTGACTTGGAGTTGGAGTTTGTGTTGGAGTTGGAGTTGGTGTTCTTTCTGGTGTAGGTGTTGGTGTTGGTGCTAGAACTTGAAAGAATCTTGTGTCGTGTGAGTCTTTTACTACAACTGGTTTACCAGATGAATCTAATCCGGTTGCAGTTATTGAAAAATCTCCAGGACCACTTACAAATTGTTTGCTCAAAACTGCGTTTCCATTTTCTGCTAATACAGTGTATGTATTTTGGTCACCTGAAATTTTATATTGCCAAGATTTTGTTTCAAGTAATCGTATTGTAAATTTAATTAATACCTCACCATCATTTCCATCGTAGTTATAATCTACTTCAAGTGTTTCTATTTTCAAATAAGGTGATAAGGGTGTAGGTGTAGGAGTTGCTTCTGGGCATCCATCCACCGCAACAAATCCTGCTTGATAACCATCAGATGGTCCATTGTAGTTACCAATTGCAAATCCAGGTAATGTAAGTGGATCAAAATTATCGGTTTTTCTAACCACCAAATAACCCATACCACACTCCATATGCTTGAATTGTGGATTTATATAATCATCAAACGATTCATTATCCGGAAGATTATTTACCCATGCAAGTGATGATTCATCGTATGCGGTAAATTTTTCAAACGAACGACCGTCTGAAGTAGATACACGAATCACAGACTCGATTTTATCTCTATCGTTAAATTGGTCAAAGTAAAGTGGATCGCACTCACTTTCACAGGTGCCGTACCATCCGTATTGATATTTTCTATTAAGTTCGTTTTCTTCCATTTCTATTATAAATATGCGTGGTTTCTAAAAAATTGTCACATAGATGCAATTATCTAAGTTAAAACTAAAACATTATGATCCTGTTCATATGTATCCACTTCAGTATCTTCTAATAATTGAGAAATTTGAGAAAGTGAAGTGGGATCAAAAGTTTTCATATACGAAGTTGAATAATTAAAAGAAGAATCTCTCCACATCATAGCCAAAGTGTGATACTTTTCCAAATCTGTGTTTAATCCTATATTCAGTACATATGATCCGTTGGCCAAGTATGCGTTGATTCGACCGGATGAAATATAGTTCTTGTTTGGATATTTCCATATGCTCGTTGGACGTTCATCGAGTGTGTCGTGCACAATATGCATCAAGGCGAAATCTAAGTTGGGTTCTATTGATTTTTTTAATCCTATTTGGATTTGATCTCTATTGCCCACTTTGGATCGTTTGATTGATTTTAGTTGTACTCTTTCTGGATTTATTTTATCACCTACAGAAGTAACATAATTATATTCATTGGATGACTCCGAGAGATTTCCGAAATTATTGACGGCATCTACTTTTATATAATATCTAGTTCTTGGTTGGAAACCAGATAGTCTTACTGTATATAAAGTGTTGGTGGTTTGACTCCAAACTCTATCAGACGGTATGCTTGAAATATCTATTTCAAATCGTTCGGTGTAAGGTTTAGAATCACTGCTTTTAAAATAAACATAAAACTTCTTAAGATTTGCTTCGGTTTTAACATTTACTTTCACATCAAGTATCCATTGAATGTGTTTCAGTGAATTTCCGTTGTTGTCAAGTCCATTGATGTATCTGTATTTCTCTACATTAATTGTAGGTCTCACATTAACTACGGTACTGTCTGTTGTACGTTCCTTTGTTTGTATGGTTCTTGATTTTTGAATGTAATGTCCTGACATATCAAACACCGTAAATTTAAAATCATACTTATATTTTTCCTCAAATCCTGATATTTTTACCAAGTTACCTTGATCTTGTTTTATAATTTTTAAATCAGTTTCTCTGAATTCATCATCGTATACTTTGGAATGAGTCATCCAGTATGATGTTTTTGATCCAGAATTTGTTCCTGTTGCATTGAATTCAATTCGCATGGGAGGGTGTCCTATTGAAGATATCCAGTCAATTAGTTCATAATCCTTTCTTACAAAATCTTCTACATCAGGAACATGATGTCGTTGAGGATCTTTTGGATGACCCGCCAAGTATTGTTTATCTACAACTTTTGGTAATTTGAGTGCAAGTGTCCATTTTGAGTTGGGTCTTTCGTTGTATATGGATTTAAGTTCTCCTGCGTAATATACATCAAACTCTTCTATCAACTCAGGTGGTACATCCAAGGGAACAGATGAATAATACTGCCAAGGTGAACTAACCGTGTTTCCGATTGTATCATTTAATGTTATTCTAAATTTATATCTTGTATTATATGATTCTAAACGAATAATATGCTCTAACTGAGTTTGATCGTTTATAATGATAGATTTAATATTGTTCTCATTTTCATTTGAGTTAACATATTGTATTTCATAATTCTTAAAAAATTGTGCATTAGACGCATTCCATTTAAATACACACGCCGGTTTCCATATATTCAAGTTATATGATTCTCCATGTGGATATACAAACTTTGAGTTTTCGTCACTCTTGAATCTATAATGAATAATTTGACGAATACTAGGTGCAGTTGGTATTTGCATATACGAAGGTGGTGTCTTTAGTGTTGCAAAATTAGAAAATTTTCCAAACATTGTTCCCACTCTATTCGGATATGTTGTATCGGAATTTGACAAATTTATACCATCAGTTGCCAAGCAGACACGAAATGTGTAATTAGTGTTTGATTTAAGTGAGTTTACAGAAAACTTACCATTACTAATACCACTACTTATCTTTTCATATCTAGCAAACGGTTCTGTACTATCTTTTATTTCCACAATAATGTACTGACCATTTATACTACTTTTAGAAATTCGCAGGTCTGCACTAAACAACCCATGCTTGTCCCAGCAGTTTGCGTTCTGTTTATACAATGAGTTTGTTTCGCAGATTTCAACTACAGACAATATATCAATATCAGTATCTAATTCTTCTGTTGGTAAATGAAAATCAACATAAGATTCATCTGATGTATTTCCCGATTCATCCAACGATCTTGCATAAAATCTAAGTGTTGAATTGAGTCGGTTTGCTTCTGAAATTTCTATAAGTTTTCTACCAAGTTTTGATTGTTGTGAGTCGAGTTCTCTCCATCTCTCAATGGAAGTTATTCTACCCGTATTTGATATTAAAGCATAACGATATTCGTATAAAGAATCGGTATCACTCTTCCATGTTATGTCAAGTGCATCTGAGTTTACTACTCGCACATCGTTTCCTCCGAGAACTGGAAATTGATACATTTTTGAAAATAGATTTTTATCAGACGATTCACGATTAGCAATTTTCAAACCTTTTACAAGACCGTGTTGCGTTCCATGAGTATTTTCTTTATTAATAGGCAACCCAAGAAGTTTCCCAAGGAAATATCTTAGACCATATTGTATGCTATACGAATTATTATCAACGTCATTATCGGGTTTCCAATTCAAGTTTTTATCAAAATGAATACTATTTGAATTTACAAATAAATCAGTATCTAAATTTTTCAATGAATCATCTATGTCAATGTATTCATCTACCATCCCAATTCGTATGTTTGGAAGGTCGAGTTCTTGAAAGTCTTCTTTGCTGAGTCCATACCGAGGTGACGATGGAATTTCTTTCAATTTATTTGATTCTTTTCCAGAATCTATGAAGTTTATTTCGATTTTATCAAATAAATCTTCTATAATTTTTTTGAAACTACGAAATCCACTTTCTATTTCTTTTTTGAATTCAAACTCGGTGGTTGAATTTGTTCTAAGTGGAGCAACTGAGGTTGATGGATGTCTACTGCCATTCTCAAAATTAACAAGAGTACCTTCGTTCATGTATCCGTATGAAATATTAATTACTGCACGATCTTCTAAAATTGAATTAGTTTGGCACAACTCCCATAAGTCAGAAAATAGTCCATCGGGTGAACCACCAAGTGGAGAAATAAATTCTGGTTTTGACGGAGCAATGCTATCTATAAATTTATGTTGCTTTCTTGTGTCAGATTCATTACCAACCGAATCGTATGAATAAATTTCTATGATGTTATCTCCTTCATTCAACAAAACTTCTAAATCTGGATTTGAGTTAACATCATACTCAGTCCATCCTGAATTGTTGTGTCTGTATCTTGCTCCCGTGGAATCTGAATCTATATTTACACTATAACGAATTTTTATTTGGCCAGACGATGAGTTTGCTATAAGATCAATCTCATCAAGTTCAGGACTTTGAGGTGGAGAATAATCAACCAATATTGTCTGCGAACTCACATCCGAGTTATTATTAAATTCATCATATGAATATAATTCAAATCTATAAAATCCATCAACTCCCACAAGAGATACACTTCGTCTAATTTTAGAAAGATTAATCCAGTTTCCAACAGTCTTGGTATCATTAGAATCTTTCCATGTGGTAACTCTGTATCTAAATCCAGTAACTTCCTCAGATAACCAACTAAAAAATAATCTCGGAGAATTCGTAGGACTTTCTATTTTTACCAAACTCGGTGGATTTGGTGGTTTAAAGTCAGATACAACTATATACTCAGCAATGTCAGACTCATTGCCAACGGAATCGATGGCTTTTATTTCAAATCTGTTTTGACCCTGTATACTTTTTAATGTTACACTTGTTAGTGATTTGTCTATCCGAATCCAAGAACCTCTGTTGATTCTGTATAAAAATTCTTTGAGATCACTTGAATTACAAACCCACGAAAACTTTAATTCAGTTTTATTTGACATTGAGTCCATATCACTTATTATCGGCTTTGGAGGAGGTGTTGTATCTAGTACAACAACACTCACCGATTCATCGGATTCATTGGAATGATTATCTATGGACTTTAAATGGAATGTATTAGTTCCTTCTTTTCCGGTAATTGTTATGTCCGTCCATTTTTGTAATAATTTTACCCAACTGGAACCATTAAATTTATACATATAATGTGAAATATTTTCATCGTAATTCCACTTGAAATGTAAATTTTTGTTTAATGTTGGTGATTTTGGAGTTTGAACACTCGGTTTTCTGGGTTTCTCTTTGTCAACTGAAATTACCTTAGTATCAGAAAAATCTCCATCTGTTCCATTGTAAAATACAATTGCATAATGATACACATCAACATCTTCAATGTTGTTATCAACATATGAAGTAATTTTTTCCGATCCTTTGAACGTTTTTATATCAGTCCAATTCTGTGCGTCTTTTGATCGTTTGATGATAACAGAATATTCATACTCTATGTCACTCAGTAAATTCCAAGTAAGTTGCGGGTAATATTCAGAGTTGAGACTTACATCAAGACCTGCTCTTTTTCCTGAAATTGATGTCATTACATTTCTCACGGAATATATTCCGTCTATATTACCTAGATAGTTTTCGTATCTTATTCTATAGTAATATGAAAATCCGTCTGACAAATTATTAAAATTAAAAAATTGCTGGTTTTTATTAACATCAAATGTAGCTGATTCGGTGAAATTAATTGAGTCAGAAATTTGTACTTGATAGTTGCTTATATTAACGACACCATCCCACTCGATTGAAAATGAATTAGTATCAATTTCAGTTGTTTTTAAATTCTCAATTTGTGGTAAGTCATCGGTATCATTATTGTCACCATCGTCATTATCATCACCACCGTCATCATCAACTTCGGTGGAAGGTATGGCATTTTGGCAATTTTCGGAATTGCAGTTTAACTCTACATATGGACCTACAGTTGGACTAATTGAATTGTTTCTTAGAAAATTTAAGTTGCTTATTTCATGAATGATCATCCATCCTGAATCTGATTTTTCTAACATCCAACCATTTTCATTTTTATATGTAGGAAAATTGTTCTTGAATTGTGTCGTTATTATATACAACCCGTTTCCATTTATGTAACTTGATTGCAATTCAGTTATATTTATTTCAAGAGGAAAGTTTGGTATTAACCTCGCAGTTGGTGACGATCCCGATTGAGTTATATGATTTAAGTTTGTATTCTCTTTCAACTGCATAACAACCCCACCCCCACAATGAATTTTTTTAATTGTGGCAAACGGACTGTCTGCTGAATTTGTTCTTTGTACCGTAAATGCTGATCCAGATTGGGATGCTTGGAATATAATTTCTATTTTAGATTCTAAATCAATCGTATCATATTCATCACAACCACTTGTATCTCCTACCCAACCAATTATCCAAGGACCATTTAAGTTTCCCATTTTTTATGTACCTTCACGGACATTTTACATTACCCACCAGATGAAACTTGCATCACAACAGGATTTTCCCAGTCCTGCCCTTCGTCTGAGTATTCTGCTTCGTAACACGTACCGTTTGCAGATGTATAGTAGAATTTGTTTTTATTGTTTTTATATACACGAGTTAATGTACCAATTGCTTGTCCTGAAGTGCTTCCTGGTAACGAATAATATCGTGCAGTCTCGGAGTCGTTAACCTCGGCATTATTCATATCACTCATATCTACACACAATTCTCCACCGTCTTCCCATCCCATATATTTTAATGTAGTTACTGCTTTACTTTGACCCTCAAGAACATCAGTAACTTCGGTCAACGAATTATCACCACTGGTATCAAGTGAACGATGGGTTGATGGGCAACACTCTCCCGTTTGTTGTGGTTTAGGAGTTGGTGTGGGTTGTGGTTCAGGAGTTGGTGTGGGTTGTGGTTCAGGAGTTGGGGTCGGAACTGGATCAGGAATCTCCTGATCATCACCACACCCGTTAGATAAATTTTTAGATACAACAGTGGCAAGTGTCCAATCTCCACTACTTCCTTTGTTAGAATTTGACGCAGTTGCAGTATAGCACATATTTCCGTGCTTTACATAAAACTGAGTATTATTCGGAACTTTGCCATTAATTATTATTAAACCAAGATTTGCTCCGTTTGGAAAGTTTAATTCAACTTGACACGCAATTCCTTCAGATTTGAGTGTAGACGGATTGTAACTAACGGTTGTACCGGTTTGAAATCCTGCGAAATTATTTCCTCCAGAATTCACCATTGATCCTGTTATATCCACATTAGTGAAACTATCCGGAGCACAATTACAATCAAGTGAAGGTTTTGGTGTTGGTGTAGGTTGTGGTTCTGGATTAGATGCTTCTCCTGATAAAAGTTTTAAATTTACTTCCCAATTACCATCAACAAGTTCATATGGAGCTCCATAACATCCCGTGCCTCTATCAACATAAAACATTCCACCTTCTTCTTTGGGTTTGAGACCAGTCAATATAATCTGAGATGTTACTCCGTTTGGAAATTTTATTCTAACATCAGAAGCAATTGCTGATACCAAGAAAGACCCATCTATACCAATTTGGTCATTTGTTGAAAAGAAAATAAATCTTTGGTTTATTCCGTTTATTGATACAAGTTGGTTTGCTGATGTGATTCTTATGTCAGTGAATGAATCTGGAATACATTGTGGAGATGTGGGTGAAGGTGTAACATCATACACTCCCGCACAGGTAAACGAAATTTTAGAAGCAAGTTGGTTTTCACCTACTTTAATCGTTTCACTTCCGGCAGGAGTAAGTCCGGGAATACTTAAACTTTTTCCAGGTCGCAATGTTATAGAATACATTCCTCCACATTCCAAACTTACAAGATCACCTTCGTCTAATTCCGGATTATAATATAACACCGAGTTATTTGCAGAACTCGTAGTAAATGATGATATCATTTCTACCGCATCTTGTAATTGTGCGGGGTTCTCTTTAAATACATAAGGTTTGCATTTTTCTTGCTCACCACAGGTTCCATACCATGCATATTGAAATCTATTATTAAGTGTTCCCATATCTTTTTCCGATTAAATTTGTTGATTGCCCTAAACTATAAGTATAAAGTATTTTTCTTTAATAAATATATAACTTTATTTAATTCTTCCACACGAAGACATTTTAATGTAATTGTTGCGTTGGAAGAACGAATTGTGATGCCATGCTCTTGGTCAGAATTTACAAAATCGTCTATATAATCAAATGCTCCACGATTTTTTAACCAATAATAATAAATGTCTTTATGCTCAGATTCACATTCTAACAATACATCAAGATCCAAGAAAACTTTAGAATACAGAGTTATGTCACGAAAAACAGAAATTTCTGACGGAGGGTTCGTTAAATCTGCATCAATTATTAAATTCACATCTAAGTTCGTGTTATCTTTTAAATATCCCCTTCTGCTTCATCATCATCTTCAAACTCTAATCCAAGTTTTTCTACCATATAATTTATTATGTAAGTCCAATCTTCTGGATCTTGGGTTTTTTTAAGTATAAACTCTATGAGTGCAACTGACAACTTGTCTAAAGACGGGTCTTTTTTACCCGAAGGACCTGGAGTAGGATTTGTAAATCCTGGAATCTTTGTATTATCCTTTTTATTAAGCAGAGATGAAACTTTATTTAATTCTGAAATATCATCAGATGACTCTGCTATCGTTTTATAGGTTTCCATGAATTCTTCAAGTGACGTAGAGCTAATAATATCAAATTCAATTAATACCCCCATTTGCTGAAGAATGTGACTTTTTAAACTTTTTTTATCCATCTCATAGATAAATATCAGTTTGTATGTTTATTTTGTTATTCCGAACAAATTTCCATAAACATTGTGGTAGCAATTGTAACAAACCATTTCTAGATTTTCCAAAATATGATTGGTTCTATCACCGTCTTTAAATGCCAATATCAATGGAACTTTATCATCGGTGATTCTTTTTTCTGCATATCCACACACTTCACATTCTTCTATTTTAAGTTTCGCACCTATAATTTTCTTTCTAAGTTTGTGTGGAGGATATGATGGGTGCATTCCCATTAACAATTCTTCAAGTGGATACTTTCCTTTATATGGATTGTGCACTTTGGGCATTCCAGTAGAATCTGTACACTTACAACGTTCCATTATGTCGTACAACTTAGCATATTTTTTGTAGGTATTGTAACTTACATTCAACTTTCTAGCTGCATCAGCTGCTGATACACTTTCATCTTGAGCTGCCCGAATTTCACTTTCCATTAAAGGTCTTGATTTTCCATTTGTACTCATTTTGGTTTGTTCTTTCCTACGTTTCTTTTTAAAATCTGCTTTTGATATGTTTGTATATCTTCATCTTTGTGAGTTTCAAAGAAGTTCATCATAAATTTTAAAATCTCATACATCATTTTAACATCTGCATCAGCACTGTGCCAAGATGATGAATCAATATTTAAAGCATTCGCAAGTTCACCCAACTTTGAGCTGATGTGGATAAAGTTTGTTCGTTGACGAAACAAAGAATTGTATATTTCTTTGACATCAGGATGGGTTGCCAATTTTAAAACTAAAGGTGAGAAAAAATATCTTGATAATTTTAATGTATCCAGTGTATCAGTAACCGGAAAATGCTTTTCATATTTTGATGAACGAATAGTCATAAACTTTACATCAAACTTTGCGTTGTGTGCCACTGTAATTACATTTTCGTATTTATTTATTAAATCTATAAACTTTGAAACTCCTTCACATTCTTTAATATTAGTTTCTGTATTTAAATCATAATAGTGAGTCATATCTAAAATTTCAGTTGGACTATCAAATGTAGTACCTCTTCTTTTTTTCTGTCTGTCCACCCAATTTATTCGTTCAATACTCGTTGCATCATCAATCAATGTTTGAGCAGATTCGTTTAATTGAATTCCACAATTTAAAGTCTCGATCACTTCCATAGTGTTGCCGTCTACCACCCATGCAGATATTTCTGTAATTTGCTCGTATTCAAAATTTGGATTTAATCCAAGTGTTTCTAAATCAAACAATATTAATTTAGCATCTTTGAAATTCAAATACTCATCAAGCAATTTACTTAAACTTACAGTTGGTAAGTCTTTTTGAAATGGAAGTATATCTTTTTTTAAGGTATATGCTTTTCTCACTGAGGATGATCTTTCAAATACTTTTCAAGTTTTGGATAAATCTTGTTGGCATTTACTTTTGGATTTTCCAAATACTCGTCTTTTACAATTGCAAGTAGATCACCGATAATTCTACCAGGTTTCAATTTGAATTTCTTTTTTATATCATCTCCGTTGATTGGAAGTTTTAGTTTACCTTGTGGTATTCCTAATGTGTCAAGTCGTTTACGAATTGCCTCAATTTGATTAGGCATATCAAATCCTGCTTCGTGTGCAATATTGTCCGCATGAATTAAATTAAGAATATCCTCAAGGTGGTCACCCATATTTACCTTGAACTTACGCAAAGTTTTATCAGATGCTCCGAATGAATCGGGTCCTCCGTGCTTCAACTTCATATGATTACGCACACCAAGTACAACTGCTTTGACGATTTCGTTTGGATACTTTAATCTTTTTAAAATCTTTTCTGCCATCTCTGCACCGATTTTTTCGTGATTGTAAAAATGAATTTCTTTACCAATTACTTCTTTAGTTGCTTCTTTGCCAATGTCATGGAACAATGCCATTAAACGAGTTGTAAGATTCTTTGGAGTTCCTTTTACAACACTCAATGTATGCTCCATTGCATCTTCTTTATGGTACTTGTTTTGTTCAAGACGAATTAGTTTGTCCAACTCAGGAAACACATATTTGCTAAGACCTGTAATCTGAAGAAGTTTAATCGCACGATCAGGTGAATCTGTCATAAGCATTTTGTTAAGTTCTTCTTGAACTCGTTCTACACTTATTTGTTTGAGTTTACTTGCATTTCGTTTTAATGCTTTGATCATAAACAAAGGCAACTTCCAATTATACTTCATTGTAAAACGAACTGCACGAAGCATACGAAGTGGGTCTTCCGAAAAAATAACATCTGGATCAAGTGGGGTTCTTACAATTCCGTCTTTGATGTCTTGTTTTCCCATACCAGTCAAATCAAGTATTTCTCCTGTACTTAAATTCTTAAGCAAACTATTTGTTGTGAAGTCTCGGCGGTCTACATCATCTTTTAATGTTCCACTTCCCACTTTTGGTTTACGACTTCCGTCTGTATACTCCTCTGTTCGTGGCATTACGCATTCAATGTCTATATCATCTAATTTAAATCCTTTGTGTTCTACACCAGTTAAATTAAATTTTGCAGTTCCATAGGTTTCAAATGTTACAGGATTAGAGCCACTTTTAAAGTTACCCATTTTCTTGGTTGCCCAGTCTGCAAACTTGATCCCTCCTTCATCCATATTGATAACAAAGTCCAAGTCTTTTGCATCTATACCCATAAGTTCATCACGAACAGCACCACCTGCAAGAAATACTTTACCCTCATAAGGACTTTTTTTGATAAGGTTCTTCAGATAGTCAAGTGCGGCGTTTTCTTTCGCACCTTCCATCAATAAATCTTTTAATTTGATAATCATCCCACAAATTTTAATTTTACCTTACTTGTGTTCCAAACGCAACCACTACTAACATCCCAATCTTTCAACCACTTTGCTTCGGGCATCACTTTCTTGGGAAATGGAAATACTTCTATTCCATCATAATCTTTTGCAACTAAATTCCAATCAATAAAAAAAGTATGAAATTCTGACTCTTTTGTTCCGTCAAATTTTGTGTATTCTTTAGTAAACTCAATAATATCTTTTTCTGAATTAAGTTTCCTCAATTTACAACCATTTACATCAACTTTGTAATACCAATTGTATTGAGATTCAAAACCACCCCCGACACTATTTACATATTCTGTCCACTCATTTCCAAATGCATACCAAAATCCGTTTGGTTTTTTATGAAGTTTCTGAGATGTTGCTTTGTATTTACGAAGAATCGTTTTAGGATCAATTTTATTCATTTCCGCATGAACTCGTTCGGTTCTTGCGAATGATGGTTTATCGAATAATCCCTCAGGTAAAAGACTTTTAAGTTTTACAGGTGACATACACTATAAATATAAGACATATATATATTCTTCGATAATCTTTAAGCAGTTTCTGCCATATCTAGCAACGAGTCGGGAATTACAATATTTATTTGACTTTGATTAGAAGTTGAACTGATGGATAATCCTGTGTAGGTGCTAGTGAAATAATTGACCCAATTCAATCCGTTACTATGATTACTTTTATATTCTGGTTGCAAAGTTCCAAGACTAGCACCCGATGCTCCACCATTTCCTATATAAAGTTCCACAAATCCATCACTTTTCATTATCAATACATCAAACAACTTTCCATTGATCATGGTATCGTATGCTAACATATACTCATCTTCGTGATATTTGTTGAATGTATATGAGTTTGATTGAGGTTCTTCTACAAAATAATAAGATGCAAATGTGGCAGTTGGTGTTGCATCTACATCTGTTGGTGATCCTGATATTTCGTCTGATGATTCCGCGGAGTCGTCACTTGAAACACGACTTACAATTATGTTATCCCAATTTGCTCCTGCACTTGTAAGTATTTGCGGGTCTGATGTATTTGCTAAACGTACATTGCAATTTTCCCATTGAGTTGGACAAGTCTCACCATTTTCAAGTGTATTGGTGAATAAAGATGATCCTGGATAAAAACCTACTTGCCCCCACTCTGAATCAAATGGACGATTTGCGGTTAAGTTCACTACTAAACGATAATTGTCTTCGTTTTCGTAGTAATATGTACCGTCTGTATGGTATGCTGACCCGTGGCCATTCCAAAAAATTCTTGGTTGCATATTCAATGTATAAATTCCCTCGGCAACAGATGGAACAGACGATCCTTGTTTTGCCGTGACATAAACTCGTGTTGGCAAATTCATTTGAGCCAAATTATCAAATGGTCCATGAGGTGTCGGTGTAGGAAGTGGTGTCGGTGTTGGAGTTTCTTGTATTGGTGTTGGTGTTGGAGTTGGTTGTATTATATCGTCAATCGCTACGTCTTCTACCAACTCAATTGCGTTATCAATAGATTCTAAAGCAGTATCTTTATTGGTATCAACCGTTGTATCACTTATGTCAGTTGTAGAAACAACATCTTCAACGAATTCTATGGTTGATAATACTTCTTTTCTAACTGCTTGTAAAGAATCCTCAAATGAATCAGTTGATTCAGAATCAGATGGTGTGTCAATTACTTCTAATACTACTTCAGATATAAACTCAATGTTTTGAACAATACTTGAATCAGATGTAATTTGATCTTCAATACTTTCGTCCACGGAATTTCTAACGATTGTTTGTATATTATTGCTAAGTAAATCTGTAACACTTATATTTGCATTGCTTGTTTCCTCAGATGTCATCGTATTTTCAAATTCAGTTGCAATAGAAGCAAAAATTGCATCTTCGGTAACATTATTATCAACTGCACTTACTGTTGATTTTAAAGTTTCTGTTATGACACTTAGTTTTGTATTTGCTTTTAATACATCAGTTTTTTGTTCTTTGATGTAATCCAATTCTAAATCTGATTCGGAAATATCAAATTTGTTTGCAACAAATGTTTTGGTTGTTGATATAATTGAATCAACATCATAAGTTTCTCCTGAATCTTTCTTTTGTTGAATTTTTGTTTCTACAATAGCAGATTTTAATGTTGTAACTGGAGTAATATTTAAAGTTGCAGATGAAGTAAGTGCATCTTCTTTTTTAGCAATATTTGAAAATGTTGTATTAACTTGTTTGTTGGTTAGAATATCAATTCCACCTGGAAGAAATTTAATTTTGTATAACTCTGGTAATTCTGATTGTTCTAAATCAACACTCCACCTTCCAAGATTGTCTGATGAGAATTCTTTGATTATAGAATTATTTGATAAATCAATTAATTGTCCTGGTGCGTTTTTAACATATCCATCTATTACACTTCCACCTAAGTTTACATTGCCACACTCGTCTCCAAATCGTGGACGATTTGTAAATGTAGTATTAGACGCAAAACTTGGTGGTTCAGTTGAAATTTCAGAAACACACCATTCTGTAAAATCAGGACCTCCGTTGCGTGTGAGTTCAGTACAACCACTAAACATATGATCAACATTAGTAATCGGAGCAGTCGACCAATTGCTTCCAAACTTCATACTTGCTCCTGTTTGTGAATTTGCATATTGATCAACATTTAATGATGTACACCCATTAAACATTTCAGCAGTTGATACTATGCTATCTAAATTTCTAATTGTATCCAATCCGTAAACAGAATATAAATTTGTTTGATTTCTAAACATACCTTCAAACGGATTTGTTTTTATCAAACTTCCTGCGTCAAAGTTTTTAAAAGTCACATAATTTAGATTTGGGTAATGGTCACTATCAAAGTCAAGTATTTCTTGTATACCATCACATCCATATAATTCAATACTTGAAACACCGACGTGATAAGAATTTCCATAAATAGAATCATGTATTTTTAAATATTTTATATCACCGGTTACTTCTAGTATCCACCCACTGATGTTATTGTCGTGGTAACCATATTTCTCATGCACTAAAGAATAACTAAAGGGTTGCCATCCACCAGCATGACTATCATCATATACTACAGTTTTCATTGGATCACCTTCGCTGTATGAGTAAACTGATTTGTATACTTTTACAGTAGAAGTACCTCCATCAAGTGATCTTATTATTATTGAAAATAAACCTTTGTTACTTGCTTGTTGTGATTCAAAACGAACCACTATGCGATCTTCAATAGGTGTTGGAGTAGGTTGATCCTGTGGAATTGGAGTTGGTGTTTCTTTGGGTGTTGGAGTTATTGTAGGAGTTGGGGTGGGGGTTGGTGCATCTATATAATGATCAGTTAAATAATTATACTGACCATCTACCGACCCAATTCCTTTGATTCTGTAGTGTATAACATCACCTCTGATCAAACTAGAATGAGGTGATGATATAATATACTCAAACATTTTATCAGACGATCCGTTAATATCAGTTAAAGTCACTTCAGA